>Ga0209636_10000431_pt1 | contig 40407 bp, 34 predicted proteins | sample DeeMarSWOR152_54_FD_187464 | JGI IMG/M metagenome (GOLD analysis project Ga0209636, IMG submission 187464) | Marine sediment microbial communities from White Oak River estuary, North Carolina - WOR-1-52-54 (SPAdes) (version 2) | ecosystem: Environmental > Aquatic > Marine > Intertidal zone >... | reverse complement strand
CCTTTTTGATCCTTTGTTTTATTATTATTCATTCTTTTTTATGTCGTTGCTTCCGTTCGCTCGCAATGATATTTTACAATTATTTCTAATATTTACGTTTCTAACGTATCCAGCCTTTCTTAGTATAGACACTAGTCTTTCATGCTGTATATACAGCCGCAGTAGTTCTGGCGGTAAAGTCCATGTTTTTTGCTCAATTCGACACTTTTTCTAAAGCCATCTTTCTTTTTGAAGTTGGCCTCTAAAAAACTTATTTTAAACTTGCGGGCAAACATCCTTCCCAATCGGTTAAGAACATCAGCTTTTTTCCAGGGACTGAGGCTCATGACCGTGGCGAACATATCGAATCCAAGCTCAGAGGCTTTCCGGGCTGTTTTTTCAAGCCTCATCGCATAGCAGACATCGCATCTTCTTCCTTTTTCAGGTTCATCTTTAAATTTTTGGGTGATCTTGAACCATCTCTCATCATCGTAGATTTCCTCGAATAGTTTGACCTTAAGAATCTGGGCTACTTTTCTGACATCCTGCAATCTCAGGTCATATTCTTTGGAGGGATGGATATTGGGATTATAGAAATATCCGCTCGCTACATAGTCTTCCTTGAGAAGACCCAGGACATACAGAGCATCCGAAGCACAGCATATATGAACCAGCAATTTCGGCTTTTTCATGATTTTATTTAAAGCCATGTCCCAAAGTTGCTCGATAGAAAACCTGGATTACTCATTCCTTAATGTAATTGCGAGGAATGCAGCGAGGAAGCAATCTCGTAATTAAAAAGGATATCAAAATCATTTCTTTTATGAGATTGCCGCGCTCCCTTCGGTCGCTCGCAATGACATGAAATCAAGCAACTTTGGGATAAATCCTATTTTAAACTGAAGAAAGGGAGGAGTAAATGTAATGTAGCTTTTTGGCTATAAATTTTGAATGTTTGTTTCTATCTCCTCAATATTCTTGTTCGTCCTGTCTATCTGGGAATAAAAGATAGCCAGCTTACTGTGCTTAACTCTAACTTCGTTGATTATTTTCCCCAGGCTTTCAAAAAGAGGCTCTTTTTCAAGCACGATATCTTCTATTTTCTTTTGGACTTGTTGTTTGCTTTTCTCCAACTCCTTGATCTCTTTATGGAAGCTTCGTGTTTGCTCTTTCTTTTCTTTATCCATTTGCTTCATCGTTCTTTCGCAATCATTAATTCTTCTTTGTAATCCTTTTATCTCTTTTTCTAATGCCGGTCTTTCTTCCCTGAGTTGTTCGAGCTCTTCTTGAGTTTTTTCATTTTGGCTCTCCAGATTTCTTATTTTTTCTTTTGCCTCTTCTTCCTGAGTTCTCTTCTCGTCTTCAGAGAGCTCAGCATTTGCTTCTATTTCTTTGGCTTCTTTTTCTGCTGCCTTTAGCTTTTTGTCTCCCTCTTCAATTTCATGCTGCTTCTTTATGAGATTGAGCTCAATTAGCTTTTCCTTTTCTTTTGCCTTTGTCATTTTTTCTATATAAGGCTTTATTTCAGCTTCCATTTTATTAATCTCGTCTTCATGTTTTCGACTGAATTCTTCAAGTTGGCTCTTAAACATTTCAATTTTAGAGTCCATCTCTTTCATCTCTGTCTCCGAGGCGTTCATGTTATCTTCCAGTTTTTTAAGCTCTTCATCTACTTCTCTACTTTCCTCAACACTGATACCTTGTTTTCGGGTTTCTTCGCCCAACTCTCTTATGAGTTCTGCTTTCTTTAGATTCTCTTTTTTAAGTCTGGCTTGAAGCCGGGATTTGATAAATCCCCTTTTAGCTCGGGAGAAAAATAAATTCAGCTTTTGCCTTAAACGCTTTTCCCTTAAGAAAATAAAAAAGACGAGCAGCAGGATTACACTAAGGAGAAACCAAAAAACCCAGAAACGCATTCCTTCCCTTGGCACAGAAGGCTGATTCTGTGAGGCGAATTCAATAAGAAGAAAAGCTTTCATCATTTCCCTTGAACTTTTTCAGTATTTAATATCTTTCAGTGCTCTTTGTCAATCTGTTTGTTCTTGTCAATCTTTTTGCTCTTATGTTCTTTTATCACTGTTTGGTAGTATTTTCTAACATCTATTGACTTACTTCCAGTATCTGTTGTTTTACTTTTAACATTTATTACTTCATTTATAGATTCTGTTTTTTTTAATTCTAACATCTGTTGTATTACTATTAACACCAGATGTCTTAGGATCATTATAGTTGACCTTATAGTTCTGCGCTGGAGCGTTATCCTCCCCTTCGTCTCTGGCTTCTCGTCCAAATTGGGTTTTATCTTTCAGGTTTGCTCTCGGTCCATATCTTTGTTCTCTCCTCGTGGAGGGACCGATGCCTGAGATGAAATTCTGAACGGTCCAGTCGATAAGATAGAGCATTGCAGGGAGGTTTTCGTTGAAGATTGGCTGAATATCCTCCTCGGCATTGAAGAAGCCTCCATGCTCCTCATCTATAGGTGGAAGTTCTACCGTATAGGAAGGAATGCCGTATGTTCCAAAGGTCCAATCAGTTGTGTCTCCGTTAGTCAGATAAAGATCTGCACCCGCCTGACCATATTCGTAAACGGTTCCCTTTACAGATTGCATGACTCCCGACATGTCCGCTGCGATTTGATCGAGAAGTTGCTCTTCTGCAGTTGGCTGATTTGTGTATCCCCAGGGATAGAGGATAACCTGGGAATAGTTATGATAGCTGATTACGGCTTGAAAATTCCTTTGCTCAAAGAGATCTCGGACGGCCTGTGTCTCTGGTTCGGAAAAAGCAGAAGGGCCTCGGTAGACATTGGAAGAAGGAAAAGGGCTGGATCCTTCATCGTCATATCCCCAGTTGTATCCATAGTTTCTGTTGGGATCCACGCCAAAAGAGCCATCCCCGTTATCGCGCCTGTTTTTCCGCCAGTAGCGATAAAAATGAATAGAATACTCAAGGCCATCAGGATTTAATAAGGGAACAATCCATATCTCGCATTGATCGACAAGGTCTTTGACTTGGGTGTTTGTCTCGTAGTTTTCGACAAGGTATTTTCCTAACAGGAAGGGAACTTCTACAGAGATCCACTCCCGGGCGTGGTGACATCCGACAAAGAACACTTCTGCTTCTTGTTCATCCTGATAAACGTTATCGCTTATTTTGAGGGCGTAGATATTCCGTCCTTCAAGGCTATCACCTATATCGATAACTCTGGCAATGTGAGAGTAGGAGTCCTGAAGGGCTAACAATTCTCGTTCGAGCTCCGCATATGAATGATATTTTCCGTTTAGTCCTCCCTGAAGAGAGACTTCCCTCTGTTGGTAAGGGTAGAAATTAAAGGTTTCCAAAGCATAAGGAATATTTTCTCTTTGAAGCTTGAGGAAATCATTGAAGCCGACTATGATATAAATCCTGTTATTCCATTCCATAAGCAAATCGAGATCCATCTCCAAGATTTTTTTTACCGTGTCCTGGTCTTTGGCGACGCTTATGATTTCTGTATTCCAGTAATCCCGTGCTTTTAAAGGAATAAAAACAAGGCATAAAGTAGTCATAAAGAAAATAGCTATTTTCATGGCGAGTATCCTTTTAATCCCTTTAATCATATTACCTTATCACCTAAACTTATACTAGAAAACTAAAAGACAGGGCGACTTTACTTGCGGTGAGGGAGTTTCCAGAACCACTCTCCCTTCCCAACATCACGGCTAAATCAAAAAGGAATTTTCCCCAGTGAATACCTGACCCCAGGGAAAGATAAAAATATGATGAATCGGGTTCTTTCATCGGCTGGGGATCATAAATCAAGCCTGCTCTTAAAGGGATGTTTACTTCTTGACCGAAAATGCGTCTTGAGCTCGAGTGCTCAATCCCGGCTCCAACCTTGATTATATTTTTGAAATCTCTCTTGAGTTCTTCTTCAAAATAATTGACTCTGTATTTAGACCAATTATAGAAAGTAAAATCAGAAGCTGCTCTGAGCTTAGGAGAAAATTTGTAGCTCACTCCTAACCCGGCCACCAAGGGCTGTTTGTACTCATCACGGGACGAAGCCTCTATAATAATATCCGTATCTCCGCCCGGAGAAAGGTATCTGAGGATGCTCTTGCTATCTGACTTTTTTACAAAAGGAGTTCTAAATACTGCGGCTACATCTATTTTATCCGCCAACTCCCACACAAGACCTCCGTTTATATAAAAGCCCTGAAATTTGTGGGATTTGCTGTCAGTAATAATGATGGCGCTTGTAGTCCAATGTTCGCTAAAATCTTTTTCGAGACGGCCATAGGCATAGTTGAGCCCAATTCCGACAGAAAGGTTGCCAAAGAGTTTTCGGGCTATGGAAAAGTTAAAGTTTTTAAGATTCCCTTCCTGGTCGAATCTTAAGCGATATAAAACCATGCCCCCAGGATCATATTCATCTTGCGCACGAGGCCTGTCGTAACTTTCTATAAGGCTCATGCTTAAAGCAAGAGTCCAATTTTTTAACCTGATTGAGGCGCCGGCAAAATCGAAGGCATAGAGGCCCAGAGTAATATTTTCGCGTGTGTAAAGGGGCCCTGTATTCACGATAGAATACCTGTAGAGTTGGGCTATATTGAAGGAGGAATTCACGGTAAAAGTGATTTTAGGAAGTTTGGTCAGGAGAGAAGGATTTGTTAGTGAAACAGTGCAATCAGAGCCTAAAGTGAACTGTGTTTTGCCCATGCCAAGGGAAGCACCGGTGGTGATGCCGAAGGTGTTCCAAGTTCTAAGGGGAGCTTCATCTTCGTACTGCCCAAGGACCATTTGAGGCCATGAGGTCTTGGGAAAAAAGGCGAAAAACCAGAGCAGGATAAGAAGAAAAAACCAAAATCTGTGCTTTTTCATTTTAGTTTTTCGATTTTACCTGTCTTTTGTGCTATTTGCAAATAGGAAATAACTATGGTATAGAATAGTTTTTCTATAGGAATCATGCGTAAAAATACAAAGCCAAGAATAAAGATCACTGGATCTGGATTTTATGTTCCTGATAAAATTTTGACCAACTTTGACCTCGAAAAGATGGTCGACACTTCTGATGAATGGATTATAACCCGGACCGGAATAAAATAGAGAAGGATCGCTTCTGAAGACCAGGCGACATCTGATTTGGCAGTTGAAGCCAGTCGGAGAGCTCTCGTAAATGCTGGACTTGAAGTAAAGGATATTGACCTTATAATAGTTGCTACATCCACTCCTGATACAATTTTTCCCTCCACTGCTTGCTGGGTTCAGAAAGGGCTTGAGGCTGACCATATTCCTGCTTTTGATATTTCTGTTGGCTGTACAGGATTTCTGTATGGCATGATTCTGGCAGAAGGTTTGATTTTAAGCGGAGCATCCAAGCGCATCCTTCTGATTGGGGTAGAGCTACTAACCAAGGTAACAAACTTCAAAGACCGCAATACGTGTGTTCTTTTTGGCGATGCTGCCGCAGCAGCAGTTATTGAAGAGGCTGATGATGAATCCGGAATGCTTTCTTACTACTGGAAGGCTAACGGGAAATTAGGAAATCTTCTTTATCAGCCTGCTGGGGGGACAAGAATTCCAGCCACATCCCAATCAGTTGCCCAGGGGCTTCATTATCTTAAGATGAAAGGGAACGATGTCTTCAAGCATGCCGTGAAACGGATGGGAGAGGCAGCTTTGGAGGGTTTGAAACTGGCCGGTTTGAAGAAGGAGGATGTAGATTACTTTATTCCCCACCAGGCTAACATAAGGATCATCAAGGCAACAGGGAGACGCCTCAAGCTCCCTCCAGAAAAAGTCTATTCAAACATCCATAAATACGGCAATGTCTCTGTGGCTACAATTCCTATAGGTCTCCATGAGCTTTGGCAGGAAGGCCAGCTAAAAAAAGGAAATATTATTGTGATGGATGCCTTTGGGGCTGGATTTACCTGGGCTGCGGTTGCCTATCGCTGGTAGAAAGCACTGGGATTAAGCGTCAAAAACTTCTGCAATTTACTGTAGGGGCTTGATTCATCAAACCCGCTTTTTCGTTCATCTTATGTAGGGGCTTGATTCATCAAACCCGCTTTTTCGTTCATCTTATGTAGGGGCTTGATTCATCAAGCCCACCTTTCATATTCTGTGAGTATTTGTTTGTCTTCTGAAGGGGTTCGATTTATCAAACCCGAATTTGTTGATTGTACAAATAAACGGGCTTGATAAGAGTTTTAGATGTTTTAGATGTCTGTCCCCAGATAAGATGATAACGTGGAAAAATAACCTGAAATAAGCAGAATTCCCACAATAATCAGCAGCACTCCTCCGATTATCGAGATAACCTTGAAGTATTTTCTGATAGTCTTGAAATACTCAAAAAATTTATGAAGGATAACAGCTGAGAGAAAAAAGGGAAGTCCTAAGCCTGCAGAATAGAAGGTGAGCAAAATAATCCCCTTTAAGACGTCCTGGGTTGTTGCGGCCATGGCAAGTATGGCTCCCAAAATTGGACCGACACACGGTGTCCATCCAGCTCCAAAAGCCATGCCCACAAGGCACGTCCCCCAATAACCAAGAGGTTTCTTTTTCAGGTGAATTTTCTTTTCTCTGTCAAGGAATTTCAACCTGAAAATTCCTGCAAAATGAAGGCCAAGGATTATGACAAGCACTCCGCCGATTATTTCAAAAAAACGGATGTTATTGTATAAAAACTTGCCTATAAAAGTGGCTGAAGCTCCCAGGGTGATAAAAATAATAGAAAAACCGAGGATGAACATCAGGGAGTTGGCGATGACTTTTTTTCGGACTTTTCTTAAATTTTCCTGTTGAGAGAGTTCTTCAAGCGAGATTCCAGTGATAAAGGCTAAGTAGGAGGGAATTACGGGAAGGATGCAAGGAGAAAGGAAAGAGATTAATCCGGCGGAGATGGTCACAAATATGGATATATTTTCAGCCCCAAACATATTTTACTTTTCTTCTGTCAGTTTCAGAAAATAGTCTTTAAGTGTTTCCTTGTTCATGTAGCCAATATGCCTGTGCCTTATTTTTCCTTCTTGGTCGACAATGATTGTTGTTGGAATATAAGGACCGGGGTTATAATCACTGAGAATTTTTTCTGTGCCCATGATAATGGGATAATTAATATTATATTTTTCTACGAATTTAAGTACTGATTCCGGGCCTATTCTATTATCCAAAGAAATTCCGATGATCTCCATTCCTTTGTCCTTATATTGTTTGTATACTTCAACGAAACCAGGGATTTCATCACGGCAGGGAGGACACCAGGTCGCCCAAAAATTCAAAAAGACAACTTTACCGCTATAATCCGAGAGCGAAATTTTGCGACCTCTGAGATCCTTAACCGTAAAATCCGCGGCTACAGATGAATTGTTGCCAAAAGTGCTTGATTTTCCTGCTTTTGCACAGACGACGAGCACCATAACCAAAGGGAGCAGAATCAAGATGAATTTTTTCATGTTTGTCTCCTCTAAAAATAAGCTTAACTATCCAGATGAGCTTGGCAGGCTAAACCAGCTGTGCGGCTTTTGTTATTATTAAGATAGTAATTATAGGCTTTTTGAATGTTGATTGCAACTATTTACTATTCACCAAACTAAGCAGGCGTTCCCACTTCCTATCCACTTCTTCTTGCATTAATGCTATTTCTTTCTCTGTCAAATGACGGAATCGGCCCTGGATTTTAAGATAATCGCCTATTGGTTTCTTTTCTTTCAGCTTGATATTCAAGATATATTTTTCGCCCCACTCTATCTCGTATATCGGAAAAGTTGCATTCTGAACTACCATCCGTGCGAGCTTAATCGTATCTTCGGGGCGGCTCTTCCAGCCAGTAGGACAGGGTGCATAGATATGAAGGAATCTAGTCCCCTTTATTTCCTTTGCTTTTTTCGCTTTCCTAAACAGATCTTCAGGATAGCCAATGCTAGCAGTAGCTATGTAGGGAATCCTGTGGGCTGCCATGATTGCTTCCATGTCTTTTTTCGGTCTTTCCTTGAAGTGTTTAACAGGTGTTGTGGTCGTCCAGGCACCATAGGGCGTTGCTGAACTTCTCTGAATGCCCGTGTTCATGTAGGCTTCGTTATCGTAGCAAACATAGATAATATCGTCGTTGCGCTCAGCTACTCCTGAAAGGGCCTGGATGCCAATATCGAAAGTTCCTCCATCTCCAGCCCAGGCAACCACAGTTGTTTCTGTATCGCCGACCATTTCCAGCCCAGCCTTCACACCAGAGGCAGACACCGCGGCTGTTTCAAAAGCACAGTGGAATATAGGAACATCAAGGGATGAATAGGGGAATGGTCCGTCTATAACCGACCAGCAGCAGGCAGGAATACAGAGTGCTACTTTTTGTCCTAGAGCTTTAAGAAAATATCTCATGGCTAATGTCGCTCCGCACCCTTGGCAGGCCAGATGTCCGGAATTCATAAACTCCTCTTCAGGTAGGGAAAGCTTCATCTTTTTTTCTTTATTCATCTTTTCACTCCTATCCACGTAATTTCTTCTTCTGGCTTTTTTTTCTTCAGGGCAAAATTGGTGATTTCTTTGAAGGTTGAAGGAGTGATATCCCTTCCTCCTAAGCCAGCGATGAAGCCGAAGATAGGCAAGCTGTCATTATGTCCGTACAGGGCAGATTTAACCTCTTCATAAAACATTCCGTGGTGACCGTAGGAAATATTCCGGTCAACCACAGCTATCTTCTCTGCTCCTTTAACAATATTGCGGACTGTCTCGAAGGGAAACGGCCTGAAAGCTTTGATCCTTAGATTACCAGCCTTAATGCCATCCTGGCGAAGCTGTTCAGCAGCTACCCTTGCAGTTGAACCCATAGTTCCGGAAGTAATCAAGATTATGTCTGCATCGTCGCAGCAATATTCATCCACCAGCCCCAGATAGCGGCCAAACATTTTTTCATACTCTCTCCCAGTTTCTTCGATCAAGGCCGGTGCTTTTTCCATCTCTTTTTGGAGTTTGTATCTCAATTCAAAGTAATGCTCTGGAGAAGTGAGCCCGCCGAATGCATGCGGCTCATCAGGAGTTATTTTGACGGGAGGTTTAAAAGGAGGTAAATATTCATCCACTTTTTCCTGTTCGGGAATGTACACGACTTCGTAGGTATGAGATAGAGTAAAGGCATCAAGAATCACCATGCTGGGGATAAGGAGCTTTTCTGAAACTTTAAAAGCCTGGATAACTGTGTCCAGGACTTCCTGATTGCTGCAGCAATAAAACTGGATCCAGCCGGTATCTCTCTGGGAGAGGCTGTCGTTCTGGTCTGACCAGATACTCCAACCAGGAGCCATAGCCCGGTTTATGTTTCCCATGACAACAGGCAGTCTTCCGCCTGAAGCCCAGTGGAGAAGCTCATGCATCAAGGCCAGGCCCTGGGAAGAAGTGGCTGTGAACGTTCTTGCTCCTGCCAGAGATGCTCCGAGGCAGGCAGCCATGGCCGAATGCTCTGATTCAACCTTGATGAATTTTGCATCTAAAGTCTTATCTGCGCACATTTCTGAGAGGAGTTCGACTACCTGAGTCTGGGGAGTGATAGGGTAGGCGGCAATCACCTGAGCCCGGCCGAGCATTGCCCCGTAGGAGAGGGCGTGATTTCCCATGATTACTTTCTTCATTTCTCCTCCTCTACCATGGCAATGCATTTTGTAGGGCATTCCTCGGCACAGATGCCGCAGCCTTTGCAGTAATCATAGTCAACTACAGGCCATTCGTTTTCGACATAAATAGACACATCGGGACAGAATTTCCAGCATATGCCGCATTGAATGCAGTTATCAAGGTCAATGACAGGCCTGATGTTTCTCCAGACTCCTGTTTTATTAAAGAGCATGGAGCCGATAGACATCGGCATCAGAGGAAAATCTTTTTCAGACTTGAAAACAATCTTTTGAGCCTGTTTCTTTTTTTTCATGGTATATCCTTGTAGATAATTTCTTGGTATGCATGTGCAAAGCGCAAAAAACGAAGCATCTTTTTACATATTATCTTTACTGACTTATCATTCGCGCCTTAAAAATATCCGACATTTATTATACCATATCTATAGGAGAACTAAAATAAGAACGTACGCTAAAAGCATTAATTGTCTGTTTTTTTATCGAGGACAATCTTTATGATTTTTCATATGCTTCTTTTGCAGCAGCAGCATTATCCTCGGGCTTTGTGGGAACTCCTTCACGCACTGCTTCCAGCGCTGATTCAATTTTGGCCAGCTTCAGTATCTTGACCACTGCCCCCACAATAGCCGTGTTGACAATCGGTGCAGCCAGGGTGCCTAGCTTATGCTTTACAGCAATTTCTGTGGCATTTATAGTGACAACTTTAAATTTTTCCGGAAATTTCAGTTCCTCAGGTTTTTTTTCGCTGTTGATGATGATATAGCCTCCCTCCTTCAGGCCCTCTGTCACATCAATAGCCTCAAGAAGAGTGGGGTCGACGACAACGACATGGTCAGGATTGTAAATTCTGCTCTTGTCATAAATGGGCTTACTGTCTATACGGATAAAGGCATAAACCGGAGCGCCGCGTCTTTCCACGCCGAATTCCGGGTAGGCCTGGACATAGTTTCCTTCTTTAGAGATGGTATCAGCCAGAATTTTTGAAGCAACAACAGTTCCCTGACCGCCTCTTCCATGAAAGCGGATCTCGATCATTTCCTTCTCCTATTAACTGACGCACTGTTCCTTTTGGCTGGCATTAGCGAGGACCGAAGAAAGTTTCCAGCGTGTCATTGCGAGTGACCAAAGGGAGCGCGGCAATCTCAACCTTTTATGAGATTGCTTCGCCCCTTCGGGGCTCGCAATGACAATGTGACTTTGCTTCTCGTAGTGACAATGTGACTTCGCTTCTCGCAATGACATATAATCACGCAACTTTGGGAGAAAGCCTACAAACTAAAGCTCAGCACTCTGTGAGAATGGCACTGGATGTTGACAGCAGCCGGCATGGAGGCGATGTGACAGGGGAAGGCTTCAACGTGAACGGCCAGAGCAGTGATCCTTCCACCCATGCCCTGAGGTCCTATTCCCAAATTATTTATCCTTTCCAGCAGCCTTTTTTCCATGTCTGCGTAGAAGGGGTCAGGGTTGTGAGATCCCAGAGGCCTTCTCAAGAGAGCCTTTTTGGCCAGGAGAGCAGAATATTCAAAGTTTCCGCCCACCCCAACTCCAACAATAATCGGGGGGCAGGGATTAGAACCTCCTTTATCCGCGGTTTCGACCACAAAATCTTCAACACCTTCCATCCCAGCAGCAGGAGCAAACATCCGAACAGCGCTCATATTTTCTGCGCCCCCTCCCTTGGCAATAAACGTCACTTTGAAGGTATCGCCTGGGACAACTTCCCAGTGGATATAAGCGGGAGTGTTATCTCCGGTGTTTTTTCTCCTTATGGGATCCTCGACGACAGATTTTCTGAGGTATCCTTCTTCATATCCGGCTCTGGTGCCTTCGAAAAAGGCATCTCTCAAGCTTCCTAATCCGTCGTCTTTTTTTAGTTCTACATCCTCTCCGAGTTCTACAAAAAAAACAGCCAGACCTGTATCTTGGCAGAGTCCTAATTTTTCATCCTTGGCAATATTTGCGTTCTCAAGAATTTGTTTAATGACTTCTTTTCCTGCTGGCGACTCTTCCTTTTTTTCCATTTCTTTGATGATATTAACTACATCATCCTGGAGTTCAAAATTTGCTTTCTGGACCAGGTCCTTTACTGTATCCCTGACTTTGGTCAAGCTTACAACTTTCATATAATCCCTCCGGGTAAGAATAGATTTGAAAACGGTCTGAATTAAATATTAGTTTAGGATTCTAAAAAAATCCTGTCAAGAAATAAATAAAATATCGGGGTCAGACTTGCGCTAGTTGAGTTATTAGAAGATGTTAAAATCAGATATTTGCCTGAGGAATAACCAAAGAGCTTATGTTTTGCACGTCTGATCGCAAACATTGACTATATCTGCAGGTTTATGGCCATTAGCTTTATTTCGGTCATCTCTTCGATAGCGTATCTAAGACCTTCTCTGCCATATCCAGACTCCTTCACTCCGCCGTAAGGCATGTGATCGATTCGAAAAGTGGGTATATCGTTAATGATAACACCTCCCACATCCAGGACTTCAAAAGCTCTAAAAGCTTTTTTCAAGTCACTGGTGAAAATTCCAGCTTGAAGGCCATAGATTGAGTAATTGACTCCTTTTAATGCCTCTTCAAAATCTTTGTAGCGGTAAACGGCCACTACCGGTGCAAAAGCTTCTATCCACGAGATGCGGAGTTCGGGCTTGACGTTTTCCAGTATTGTCGGCTCAAACATTACCCCATCTCTTTTTCCCCCCAAGACGATGTGGGCGCCGTTATCGACTGCCTCTTCAACCCATTCCTCTGTCTGTTTTGCAGCATCAAGCGTTATCATCGGGCCTATATCTGTCTTTTCCTCAAGAGGATTTCCCATTTTGAGCTTCTTTGTGGCTTTGGTGAAATCGGCCATGAATCGGTCATAGATTTTTTCGTGGAGAAATATCCTCTGAATTGATATGCATATTTGCCCTGAGTAAGAAAAAGACCCCAGTATCATCCTAGGAAGGGCAAATTCCAGGTTTGCATCAGGCTCTATGACGGCAGCAGCATTCCCTCCAAGTTCAAGCGTCACCTTTTTTTTGTGGGCTTTCTTTTTAAGCTCCCAGCCGACGGCCGGGCTTCCAGTGAAAGTAACCATCTTAATCCTATCATCTGTAAGAAGAACATCGGCGGCCTCATATCCTGAAGGAACAATGTTTATTCCCCCTTGAGGATAATCTGTCTCGTTGATGATTTCGCCGAGAAGGATGGATGTCATGGATACCTGAGAAGAGGGTCTTAAGACAACCGTATTCCCTGAAGCTATGGCGGGTGCGACTTTATGAGCGACAAGATTAAGCGGGAAATTGAAGGGAGAAATGGCAGAAATTACTCCGATGGGGAAGCGTCTCACTAAGCCCCAGCGCTCCTTTGTTTGGGCACTCAGGTCAAGAGGAATGATTTCTCCCCCAATTCTTTTGGCTTCTTCAGAGGCAATTTTAAATGTGTTTGCTGCTCTTTCAGCCTCGATTCTGGATGCCTTGATTGTTTTTCCCCCTGAGAGAGTTATTGATTTAGCCAGTTCTTCCTTTCTTTTTTCAATATCTGAGGATATTTTCTCCAGGACATGAGCGCGTTCCAGGCTTGATAGCTTTCTTGTTTCTGAGAAGGCTTCGTGGGCGGCAGTGACCGCCTTTTCTGTTTTATCTTTTTCGGCAAAATAGACTTTACCAACAGCCTTCTGATCATAAGGAGATTTGATTTCTTGCTTGCTTTTTGATATTTCCCATTTTCCATTAATCAATAACTTGTATTCCCGCATTTATAATTCCTCCTTTCTTTCTGTCATTGAGAGTTACGGTGTCATTACGAATCTATCTTTCGTTGCGAGCGAAGCGAAGCAATCTCATATAATAAAATGTCATTCCGAGGAGCAAAGCGACGCGGCAATCTAAACTTTTTTTATGAGATTGCTTCGCTCGCAATGACAATGTAACCTCGCCGCTCGCAACGAAATGCCAGGAATCTTCCACACTCTGCTTGCAACGATAATGTAACTTCGCTGCCCTCGATGACATTTAGTTTGCTAGCATTTCTAGAGTTTTTATTCTTTGCTGAAGAAAAGGTTTTTCAACATCATCGCATCCTGCTCTAAGTTGGGGCTTTCACATATGATCGTTCCTTCTACTCCGAAGTCTTTCAAAGCTTGAATCCATTCATCAAAGCGGAAGTCAGAATCCTGAAGGTTCAAATGTTTCTTTTCTCCTTTATCGTTGTAATCAACTCCAGATATATGAATGTGCATATTTTTAATAGCTTTGCTTCCCAGTTTTTTTTCGATTTTTTTAAGGATTCGGTGGAATTCGCTGTAGGTGTTCGCTTTTCCTTCCCGGGCATGTATATGGCAGAAGTCGATACAGGGCAGGATTCCATCCACCTCGCGGCACAAATAAAGAATGTCCTCGAGCGAGCCGAACTGCGTCCTTTTTCCCAATGTTTCCGGCCTGAGGATAACCGGAGTCCTATCTGATCTTAAAATAGAAACTATCTCCTTCAATCCTTCCTTGATAGTTTGAAAAGCTTTTTCAGGCCCAACTCTTCCATAGTAGCCAGCGTGAAATACAACACTCTTAGCGCCACAAATCTCGGCCATCCTGGCTGAGCTCAAGATTCTTTCCTGGCTTGCTAACCTTTTTCCCTCCTCGGCCGAATTCAAGTTCACATAATATGGAGCGTGAACACTTAAGGCCACGTTGAGCGCTTTTGCTTTTTCTTTGATCTTCTGAGCCAAGTCAGTTCCCATTTTCATGCCTTTGACAAACTCGATTTCCAGACACTCAAGGCCCATTTGGGCAATTTTCTGAATGCCAGCTAAAGTAGAAGGTGGAAAAGTAGACAGGGGCACTCCCGCTGTGCCAAAAAGAAGTTTCTTAGAAGCAGAAGTCATCGGCCTCTCCCTTTTCAGAGTTGAGAAATTCGCTAACAATCTGCAGGGCACAGAATTCACCGCACATGGAACAGGCCGTAGATTTTGACTTCCTTTTCTTTCTTATATCCTGGAATTTATGGGGGTCCAGGGCAAGTTTCCGCTGCTCTCCCCAATCGAGTTTTTTCCGGGCTTCAGATATTTTTAAATCTCTATCCAGAGCGCCTTTGACACCCTTGACGATATCAGCTGCATGGGCTGCGATCTTAGAGGCTATCAGGCCATCCCTTACGTCCTCGACGGACGGGAGACCGAGGTGCTCGGAAGGTGTAACATAGCAGAGGAAATCTGCTCCAGCCGCAGCAGCAATAGCTCCCCCTATAGCCGAGACTATATGATCGTAGCCCGGGGCAATATCCGTGACCAGAGGACCTAAAACATAGAATGGCGCTTCGTGGCAGACACGCTTCTGGAGTTTGATGTTCATCTCCACCTGGTCGAGAGGGATATGTCCTGGCCCTTCTACCATAACCTGGACGTTCTGTTCCCAGGCTCTTGTAACCAGTTCGCCCAGAGTTAAAAGTTCTTCTACTTGAGGGCGATCAGTGGCATCCAGGATGGAACCGGGCCTGAGTCCATCTCCCAGACTCAGGGTTATGTCGTGTTTATGAGCAATTTCAAGCAGGCGGTCGAATTGGGCGTAGAGAGGATTTTCTTTCTGATTATGGAGCATCCAGGCAAGATGAAAGGCTCCTCCTCGAGAGACAATATCGGCTACCCGTCCCTGTTTCTTCAATCTTTCTATTCCTTTTAAGGTCAGGCCAGCATGGAGTGTCATGAAATCCACACCTTCTTTGGCCTGAGCCTCGATGGACGAAAATAGGTCATCCTCGGTCATGTTGACGATAGAACCTCGCTTGCCGATGGCCTTGATGGCAGCTTGATAGACGGGTACTGTGCCTAATGGAATCAGGGCTTTTTTGAGGATCATCCTGCGGATTTTTGTAATATCACCGCCTGTACTCAGGTCCATCAGCGTATCAGTGCCATATTTTAGGGAGATTTCAACTTTTTTCAGCTCGTTTTCTTCCTTGGGGAAGTCCACAGAAGTCCCGATGTTGACGTTAACTTTTGTGCTGAGTTTCTGGCCTATGCCTACAGGGTGAATAGAATTGTGGTTTGGATTGTGAGGGATAACAACCTTTCCCTGGGCAACTAGATCGAGTAGCTTTTCAGGAGCGAATCCTTCCTCATCAGCCACTTTTTTTAGAGAAGGCGTGAGGTTACCTTTTCTTGCTTGTTCTATCTGGGTCATTAGATACCTGAATAAAATTGAAATGTAGATTTATAAATTGTTCCTTTTTTAACTAATAAGTATAGGCTACCTCTGGTTCCCTGTCAACTATGCCCGGCACGCGATGGAAGCACGGGACAAAATTTGCCTACTTTGATGAGTTGAATTGTATCGCTTGATTAATTGTGGGGAGCGAGGAAAAGTCCTCTCCTGCCATTGCGAGTTTATCTGCAATCACTTATTCTGGAGGCAGAGCTTATCCTGGAGACGAAGCTTATCAATGATCAACAGATTTATTATTGGTTAAGAATTTTTTCTCTAATTTCATTATTTTCTCTAGGATTTCTGGATGATTACACCCCTTTTTCAGTGCAAAAGGATCAAATTGAATCCCGGTCTGATATTTATAACTCAGCGCAGGATCCAAGGATGTCCATCTTACTCGTCCACTGAGAACTAAAGGAGATTCTTCTTCAGGAATAGATATTTTTAATGAAATTTTACTGGCGATTGTAAAAAGTTTCTTTGCCAGAAACCGTACTCCGCCTCGGCTGATCTCAACAACAGGGTAGAATTCTTCAACATACTGCTTTTTCGAGAAGAAAAATCTCCCCTCTTTATAAGTAGCTGTTGCTCCCTTGATTTTTATCCGTTTATAAGCTCTTCTATCTATCCCTTTATACTCCATTTGTGCCCCCTTTTTCGCACCTTAAAAATTGTTGTTTCTGCGGGCGATAGGTTTTTATTGTTTTTCTGTGTTCATACTAAGCAACTTTTATGAAAAAAAGTTAAACTCATTTTAATCTTGAGAATACTTCAAGAGCTTATCATATTTGTTCTAAAAGTCAAAAGGAATCGCACTTTTTTAAAGTCTGATTCCACGCTTTTATCCCACGCGTTCCCGCTTAAGTAGAAATTTCTTGTCCAATTTGTTAGCATTTAAATGAAATGAATTTCAGGACTTTCTTCACAAGAAAAACTGCCTTCGTCTTTCTTTTTCTTTCTTTTTCTATCTTATCTTCAGGGCTCCAGGATTATTCTCTCCCAGAGGCCGAGAAGGTCTTAAAGGCCATTGAAAAAATGGAGAACGAACAATCCAGGGGAGAAAAGGACCCTCTTAAAAAAATTGTCATAACTGAAAAAGAACTAAATTCCTACATCGCCTACCGAATAGAAACAGAAAAAGAAGATATAATGAAAGAACTCCGGCTTAAATTATTCAAGAAAAACAAGATTGAAGGCAAAGTTTTAATAGACCTAAGAGGACAGAAAATTCCAGAATTCATTCGCCCGCAGATGACGCTGTTTTTTGGAGGGAAACTTGAAGTGAAAAAGGGGAAAGCAAGGCTTAATATAAAAGACCTTTTTCTCGAAGACCAGCGCGTAAAGCCGACGATTCTGGATTTAATCTTAAACATTGCCTCCAAAATAAATAAAACGGAAGTCTCAAGCATGGATGATTGGTATGAGCTTCCTTATGGGATAAAAGATATTAAGACTAGTCGCCACAAAGCTACTTTTTATTATTGATGGAGAACTGAACTTCCAAAGCACCAGGAGCAATGCGAATTGTGGAAACTAGCAATATATAATAAGTAAAGGAGTAGGGCTTGTTTCTCAAATCCGCCCATTAAACGGAAGAAGGAACTGTGATAAGGGTTATAAGTGGAATTTATAAGGGTAAGCGGCTTAAAAGGGTGCCGAGTTCCCTTGTCCGTCCTATGCCTGATAAGCTCAAGGAAGCGCTGTTCAATATAATTCAAGAAGATCTAAAAGGCAGGTTTTTCCTTGACGGATTTGCAGGCTCTGGCTCTGTTGGAATAGAAGCATTAAGTCGAGGGGCTGAAAATGTGGTTTTTATCGATGATTACCTACCAGCTATGAAAGTGATAAAAGCCAATTTAGCTAAATGTGATGCTGAGGCGAGGGCCTGGATTATTCGCAAAGACTTCAATCGTGCTGTTATTCAATTGGCCAAGGAGGAAAGAACATTTGACCTCATTTTTCTTGACCCTCCCTATAAGTATTTGGATGAAAGAAATCCACTGAAAGTTATAAAGAAAAGGGAAGTCCTCAAGCCCGGAGGAAAGATCATCCTTCGCCATCATTTCAAGACAAAGTATGAGGCAAAATATTTCAAGCTCAAAAGGCAAGTGACTATTGGAGATGACACGATTTCCATTTACGGATAATGCCCAGATTGATTTTGCCTGAGAAAATGATTAAAATTTCTGACTTAAATTTCGGGCGACTTATCAAAGATGAAAAAACCGCGGCCTAAAAAATCTCCTTTCTGGCGTGAGAGCCCTCTCGTCGAAGAGGATATTTTCGCAACTTTAGAAGAGAAGAAGGGAACTTCTCTATTTTTAGGCAAATATTCCTTGAATGAAGTAAAAGCTGTCCTGAACAAGAAAAACTTTTTCAAAGAAGCTCAAAAAAGAAAATTGTGGCCGTTGGATTTTAATCTTGACTCTTCTGAATTTCCTCTTCAGAGGCTTCAAATTTTTTATCAAGAAAAGAAAGCTGAAAAAATGGTTGTTGATTTGAAGATAAAGGAAGGGGTATTTCATCCCAAGAAAAAAATTGTTTCATTTTTTCCCTTATCTGAATATGAGTTTTTAATACTGGATTGGCTCACACTTCAGAATCCTCTTTTGGATTTCTCTCTGGAAAAGTCGCCCCTTCCTGGCCAAAAGCATCCGGGCCTTAATCTTGGCAAAAAGGTATTTGATATTTTTGTTTACTTGGCACGACTATCGAGAAAAGATGGGATTCTTGCTTTTCCGAATTATTTCCATAATGCTCTGCTTTTTTCTCGATATTTCCATTTCCTCAACCCTGAAAAGCTGGGAGAAGTTCTGGCTATTAAAGCTACATTTCCTGAGGTTTCGTTTAAGAAATTGGCCTGGATTGTCTATCTTGAATGTATGAGGGACAAAAAAGGAAGAAAATATGAATGGAAGGCCGAAGAACAGATTTTCCCCTTAAACAAGGCTTTGATTAATTATTTTGACTCGAAAGCATATAAAGAAAAAGTTAAAAAGAGCCAGGAAATGCTAAGTTTTGAGATTGATTGGGAGTGCTATAAGAAAAAAATTAACGAGAGGGGCTGGAATTACAGGGACCTTTCAGTGTAAAAAAGTTGCAAAAAAGGGGACAGGCTACTTTTCATTAACCTTAATTTGAGGTTGTCTATTTTAGTCTTTTGTTAATTGATAGAAGAACAGTTTGATTATTTAACAGAAAAAGTAGCCTGTCCCCTTTTATTTCCATTTATCTCCTTCGATAAATAAGGTGGGCTTGATGAATCAAGCCCCTAAAGACGAATCAAGCCCCTAATAATAGATCATACACCCACAGCAGAAAAATTTGGATTTGATAAATCATACCCCTATAATAATCTTTACTATTTTCTTCTGACTCTGGTATAATTACCCTGTAAACAATGAGATAATAAAAAATGGGGCCTGGCCCCGTTTTTAGAGAGGCCAAGATGAAAAAAGATATCCATCCTGAATTCGTTGAATGCACTGTAACCTGTGCTTGCGGCAATACATTTACCACACGTTCTACCAAAAAAGAAATCAGGGTAGAAATATGCTCCCAATGTCATCCCTTTTTCACCGGCAAGCAGAAATTTGTTGACAGCGCCGGGCGAGTAGAAAAATTCAAGAAGAAATATGGCGATATTAAGCTTGATAAATAACCCAAATGTTTCAAGAACTGGAAGAAATCAAGGAAAAATACCATCAACTCACCCTTTCCTTATCTGATCCAGCCTTCGTTTCCAATCCTCAAAAAATCAAAAAAGTCGCCAAAGAACGCGCGGATTTAGAACCTTTGGTAAAAAAATATGAAGATTACCAAAAGGTAAAAAATGATATCAAGGACTCAGAAGAAATCCTGGCCGACCCTAAATCTGATTCAGATCTAAAGAAACTTGCAGAGGAAGAGCTCAAAGAATTACGGCAGAAAGAAGAAAAAATAAAGGAAGAACTTAAGATTTTACTCCTCCCTAAAGATCCCAATGATGAAAAAAATGTCTTCCTGGAAATAAGGGCTGGCGCTGGTGGAGATGAAGCTTCGCTTTTTGCTCAGGATTTGTTCCGGATGTACTCTCGCTTCACAGAAAAAAAAGGCTGGAAGTCTGAAATCATGAGTACAAGTTTTTCTCCGATCGGGGGGCTTAAAGAGATTATTGTTAATATCCGAGGCGAGAGAGTCTATTCTCAGCTCAAGTATGAAAGTGGAGTTCATCGCGTGCAAAGAGTACCTCAAACAGAAGCCAGCGGAAGAATCCACACCTCGACTGTCACAGTCGCCGTTCTCCCCGAAGCTGATGAGGTAGATGTAGAGCTGGACCCCAAGGATTTGAAGCTCGAAGCTTTTGGAGCTTCAGGGCCTGGGGGCCAGAATGTGAATCGCAACTACACTGCTATTCGAGTAACTCACAAGCCTTCAGGATTGGTCGTAACCTGCCAGGATGAAAAATCCCAGCACCGCAATAAGGAAAAGGTCTTGAGGATTTTACGGTCAAGGCTGATGGATATGGCCCAGAGGGAACAACAAGCAAAGATTGCTAAAGACAGAAAATCTCAAGTTGGGACAGGAGAGAGAAGTGAGAAAATAAGAACCTATAACTTCCCTCAATCAAGGATCACAGACCATCGCTTGAATCTTACACTCCATAAATTAGAGGATGTTCTCGACGGAAGTTTAGATGAGTTCATAAATTCCATAACCCTGCATTATCAGACGCAAATGATGGAAAAGAGAATAAATCCCTCTGCCTAAAACGAGTATTCGTTGAGTACCCTCCAAGAACTGTTTTCAAAAGGAAAATCTCTTTTAAAAGACGTTCCCCACCCGGCTCTTGAGGCAAAGCTTCTACTTCTTGAGTGCACTTCACTACAAGCAGAGCAGTTTTATTCTTTCCCCGAAAATAAACTCTCGAGAGCGGAGGAGAGACGATTTTATAGACTGGTCCGGAAACGCCTGACCGGATTTCCGCTTCCGTACATAACAGGTGTAAAGGATTTCTGGTCGATCCCATTCCGCGTTTCCCCTGGAGTATTAATCCCCCGTCCAGAGACAGAATTGATTGTGGAGAAAGTGCTAGAATTATCACAGCGGGAAAATGAGACAATCGTGGATATAGGAACAGGTTGCGGAAATATAGCAGTTTCCCTGGCAAAGGAGCTCCCTCAAGCGCGAATTGTGGCCACAGATACAGCAAAGAAAGCCTTGAGACTGGCAAAATCGAACGCTTCTCGACAGAAAATCTCGAACATAATTTTTGCCAGGGGAAGTTTATTTTCTGCGCTGATAAGACTTCGGTTGGAGGGTAAGTGTGATTTTATTGTTTCTAATCCTCCTTATATAACAGAAGAAGAATGGCCGAAACTCGGCATTGAGATAAGAGATAATGAGCCAAAGAGTGCCTTGGTAGCAGGGAAGAGCGGTTTGGAGGTTATTCATAAGCTAGTCCAGGGAGCACCTTCTTATTTAAAGCCTGGCGGCTCGCTTCTTGTAGAAATCGGGATTGGTCAGAAAGATAAAGTACTATCGTTTTTCGATTCTGATCCTATATGGGAAAAAGTGGATTTTTTTAAAGACCTTAACGGGATTTCAAGAGTTGCGATGGGAAAAATATAGAGTGAGTTTCTGAAAGTATCGTAGGCCGGATAGAGGGCGCAATTTTAAAATTTCTGTTTAGCCGAAGAGCACCGCTTCGCCAAAGATTTTCGTTACTTTATGCTGACTTTTTTTAATCATCCCTTAAGGCTAGTCGATTTACCTTTTTTGGGTGAGAAAAGAGGGGTAAAAATACCCTCAAAAATTATCTCTAAAGGCTATGGAATTTATCTTTCAAATTTGTAAATATTATTATTATGAAGAATTATTACAGATGTGTAGTCTATATCATATCCATGAGAGAAGAAGTATGACTTGACAGTTTTGCAAGGCGGATTTAAAATACCCAAAAAGCGAAGGAGCACCATGATGCCAAACGAGAAAGGAACTCGAAAAGATATATACGAGATTACCGATGAGACTGAAGATAAGAAGGATGATGTGAAGTCTGGCAGGGAAGAAGAGATAGAGGACAGGAGAGCAAATCTTAAAAGCAAGATAAAAGAAAATCTCAAAAAGGCCATCGATTTCCAGACGGAGATAAAGCAATTGACAGGAAAAACTCTTGAAGGGCTCGAGAAAATGGATGAGTTGAGTAAGATGCTTGAAGAACTCTACCATCAAGCTGAAGAAAGAGTGGAATCCTTAGAAAAAGATCTTGAAGAGAATACTTCCGAGCTTGAAGGGGAGAAAGCTGAGGAAGAAAGCGTGGATTTTGAGCAATTACTCTCAAAAGCGAAAGAAATAAAGGAGCTTTTAAGGAAACCAGATGAAATCAAGCCTGACATGCTTGAAGAAGAGAAAGAAGAAAAAGTTGAGGAAGAAGGTGCTCCTGAAGAACCAGAGGATGAAGAGCCGGAGGAAAGAATCAGTCCTTTAGAAGCGTTGGATAAGACAGCTAAGATGGAGCACGGAGAGCATGTGGAGATGGAACCTATGCCAGAAGAAAAGGAGGAACCAGACATACGAGAAGCCAAGGCAGAGGAAGCTCCGGTTGCTGGTGAGGAAGAGCCTGCGGAGGAAATCAGTCCCTTAGAGGCTTTGGACGAAACGATCAAGATAAAGCCCAGAGAGCATGTGGAGATGGAACCTGTGCCAGAAGAAAAGGAGGAACCAACCATACGAGAAGTCAAGGCAGAGGAAGCTCCGGTTGCTGGTGAGGAAGAGCCTGCGGAGGAAATCAGTCCCTTGGAGGCTTTGGACGAAACGATCAAGATAAAGCCCAGAGAGCGTGTTGAGATGGAGCCTGTGCCAGAAGAAGAGGAGGAACCAACCATACGAGAAGCCAAGGCAGAGGAAGCTCCGGTTGCTGGTGAGGAAGAGCCTTCGCAGGAAATCAGTCCCTTAGAGGCTTTGGACGAAACGATCAAGATAAAGCCCGAGGAGAAATTAAAGAAGAAGGCTGAAAAGGAAGAAGAGCGAGGAGCAGGAGATGAATCAGCTCAAGTCACTGGATTTCCAAAGAGGCGTGCCTCTGATGCTTTAGAAATTCTGGAAAAATACAAGAAGACCGAACCAGAGGAGGAAGCTGAAGTTGTTTATTACGAGAACGTTGATAAAAAAATCTTGGACAGTGAGTGTATTGTCTCTGCTGTCTGTAACCGATTAGAAGAAGCGGAAAAGCTTTATAAGAAACTCACCAAGACAGAATCCCCTATAGATCAATTTTTTGTCAAACAAGAGATTATAAGAAGTCAGGAAGCCTTGAGAGGAGTCATTTTAGCAGGTACCAGAATGTTGGAGAAAGAATCCAGCACGCTTCCCCAATATACCATAGGGGTCGTGAATATAGATGTTCTCAAAGAGATTCTTGAGAAGTTAAGTATGCAAAATTGGAGCAAGAAGACCGATTTTAGATTTTTCATGGAATATGCAGCAAAACTTAAAAGAGATTATTATGCTCGGATATCTTCTCTAGTTGATTATTTGAAGTCTTTAATTGAAGAATTAGGCCTTGAATTTTAATAAAGAAATAAACAATAAGGTTTAAGACTCAATATATAGAATAAGGGGGGTTTATTACCTTTATATTATCTTTTGCCGTTCACGCCTTACTTTTTGCTATGATTTATTTTTGTAGGGGCTTGATTTATCAGGTTAACACTTTAAGAAGGAGAAAAAGGCTTGATTTGTTCTTGTAAGGGCTTGATTTATCAAGCCCACCTTATAAAATAAGGGATTATAGGGCATTGATTCATCAAACTCAGCTGGAACGTAGTGATTTGATTAATCAAGCCTGCATATGAAGAAGGCGTAAAAGGTTTGATTTGTTCTTGTAGTGATTTGATTAAATAAGCCTGCATATGAAGAAGGCGTAAAAGGTTTGATTTGTTCTTGTAGGGGCTTGATTTATCAAGCCCACATATGAAAAATAGGAAGATTCCTAGAATATGGGCCAAATCATGAGGAGGAAACAATGGCCATACGAAAAGATTATGTCTACAAGGCAATAAGAGCTCCCCGGGGAACTAAACTTCAAACTAAAGGCTGGTCCCAGGAAGGTGCTCTCAGGATGTTGATGAACAACTTGGACCCTGAAGTTGGAGAAAAGCCAGAGGAACTCATTGTCTACGGAGGAACAGGCAAGGCCGCACGAAACTGGGAGAGTTTTTGGGCGATTGTTGAAAGCTTAAAGACACTCGGGAATGATGAAACTTTAATCGTCCAGTCCGGAAAGCCGGTAGCAGTATTTAAGACTCATCCTGAAGCTCCTCGAGTCTTGATCGCCAACGCGTTGATTGTGCCGAAGTGGGCAACCTGGGATGAATTCCGAAGACTGGAAGCCAAGGGGCTGACCATGTATGGCCAGATGACAGCAGGCAGCTGGATATACATCGGCACCCAGGGAATTCTCCAGGGAACATTCGAAACTCTGGCCTCTGTTGCCCGGACGCATTTCGGCGGCTCTCTTAAAGGAAAATTAGTTTTAACAGCAGGTCTGGGCGGAATGGGAGGTGCCCAACCTTTAGCTGTGACCATGAACGAAGGAGTGGCCATAATCGCTGAAGTCGATAGGGATAGAATACAGAGGCGGCTGAATACAAAGTATGTTGGTACCATGGTGACTGATTTGGACAAAGCTCTGGAGCTTGCTTTTGATGCCAAGGAAAAGGGAGAGGCGCTATCCATAGCCCTTCTTGGTAATGCTGCTGATGTCCTCCCTGAATTCGTCAAGCGGGGAATAACCCCCGATGCTTTAACTGACCAGACTTCTGCCCACGACGAGTTGAATGGTTATGTTCCCCATGGAATTCCTTATGAAGAGGCGTTGAGGCTTCGCAGAGAGAAACCTGAGGATTATATAAAAAGAGCTTATGACTCGATGGCCGTTCATGTCGATGCTATGCTTGAACTCCAGAAAAAAGGGGCTAAAGCCTTTGATTACGGCAACAATATCCGCGGTCAGGCTTACAAAGCAGGGGCAGTAAATGCCTTTAACATTCCTGGTTTTGTTCCTGAATACATCCGGCCTCTTTTTTGCTATGGCAAAGGTCCATTCCGGTGGGCGGCTCTCTCCGGGAAACCCGAGGATATCTATATGACCGACGAAGCTGTGCTTCAGGAATTTCCAGAAGATAAAGCCTTGGAGAGGTGGATAAGAAAAGCTCAAGATCAGGTGAAATTCCAGGGCCTACCCTCGCGGATTTGCTGGCTCGGCTACGGAGAAAGAGCTCGCTTTGGTGCTGTTATTAATCATCTGGTAAAAAAAGGGAAAATAAGTGCCCCCATTGTCATCGGCAGGGATCATCTGGATACAGGTTCGGTAGCTTCCCCGAACAGAGAGACAGAAGGCATGAAGGATGGTTCAGACGCCATTGCCGATTGGCCGATTCTCAACGCGCTTTTAAACGCAGTTAGCGGTGCCTCTTGGGTTTCCGTGCATCATGGAGGGGGAGTGGGCATCGGTCTTTCCATCCATGGTGGAATGGTCATCGTGGCCGACGGTAAGGATTCCACAGAGAAGCGGCTGGAGAGGGTTCTGACAGTTGATCCCGGCCTGGGTGTGGCCCGCCATGCTGATGCAGGATACGAAGAAGCGATTAGGTTTGCCAGGAAGAAGGGAATAAAAGTCCCTATGATGAAAACGTGATAGGAATGAGAAGAAGATTCATAAACTCGTCTTTGACTGCATTTTTTATTCTTTTTTTTGTTTTTTCTCTCTTTTCATGCCGCCCGATGGCGCCTGTAGAGGTAGAGGAAGGAAAACGCCCTGTAAAGAGAATAAAGTTCATCAGCGAAAAAGGGCTGGATAGAAGGATAGAAAAATTTCGCCATGTGAAGCTGGCACATCTTCCAACGCCTATGGAGAGGATGAAAGCTCTTTCCTCCGAGTTGAATGGTCCAACATTATACACTAAGAGGGACGACCAAACTGGCTTAGCCTTTGGGGGAAACAAAGCACGCAAACTGGAGTTCATCATAGCTGATGCCCTTATGAAAAAGTCTGATGTGATTATCACCTGGGCTGGGATTCAATCAAACTGGTGCCGCCAGACAGCAGCCGCTGCTCGAGCATTCGGGATAAAGCCTATTCTGGTCTTATTTAAAAGACCGGAAGCACCCACAGGTTACGATGGGAATCTTCTTTTAGATTTTATCCTTGATGCTGATATCAGGATAATTGAACCCAAGGAAGATGAAGAGATAGATATAGAAGAGATCATCAACCGTGTTGCTGAGGATGAGAAAGAGAAGGGGCACAACCCTTATATCGTCCCTGTGGGAGGCTCCCGTGTGGGTGGTTCCATGATGGAGCCTTTGGGAGCTATAAGCTATACCAAAGCCTTCCTTGAGATCTACAAGGAGGCCAAAAAGAAGAAGATAGAAATAAGTCATCTAGTCCTGGCGACTGGCTCTGGAGGCACTCAGGCAGGTTTAATCGTGGGGGCAAAAGCTCTGGGCACGAGCATCAAAATCGTTGGAATCAGTGTATCACGGGAAAAAGCATCAGTGAAAGAAAATGTTTCCGCAATTGCAGATGATGTTGCAGAAGCGCTGGGCCTAAAGATGACCTTTTCTCCAGACGAAGTGGTCGTTTTTGATGAGTATCTCGGAGAGGGCTATGGAATTCTTAATAAAGAGATAGCGGATGCCATCCGAATAGTAGCAAAAAAAGAGGGGATTATTCTTGACCCTGTCTATACAGGAAAGGCAATGGTGGGATTGATAGACCTCACAAGAAAGGGATATTTCACTAAGGGAGATGGAGTGGTTTTCCTCCATACAGGAGGAACGCCAGCACTATTTGTTTATAAAGAGGGACTCCTGGAGCTTCTAAAATAAAAGATTAACCAAAGAATAACAGCTTAGATTAATATTTGTAGTTCTTTGGAGATGCTTTCATCGTAAATAATTAAAAGGGAGGGATAAAATGAAAGAGTTTCGTGTTTTACTGCCAAACGAGCCAGGCAAACTCGCACACGTTGGCGAGGCTTTCAGCCGTCGGGGAGTAAACATCCTGACAGTGGCTGCTATTGGAGCTGCAAATCCTGCAGTTGCTTTGGTAGCCGATAAGGAAGATATGGCCAGAGAGGTCTTGGAGGAATTGGGCCTGGGCTTCGAAGAGGTGGAGCTGTTAACGCTCAACGTCCCCAACCGTCCTGGAGAGCTAAGCACTTTTGCCAAGAAGCTGGGAGATGCCAACATCAATATCGAATCGATTTACCTGCTAGAAGCTTCAGATGAAGAGGCAACAGTAGCCTTAACTGTTAACGATACGGCCAGAGCAAGAGAGGTGCTGGGGATCTAAAGGTTCGTGGTGACGGTTGGTAGGTCGCGGTTAGTAGCTCGCGTGGCTTATTTTTATTGTTTCAATGTTTAACTTTTTTGATTAAGTTCTTCTTACTCTTTAAGTTTTTCCAGCTTATCCATCAAGCTGCGGACGATGGAATACATGCTGGATCCTTTGGCAAGGGCTTTTTCTAAATAGAATCTTTGCATCTTCTTATCACCCATTAACTCATAAGCTGCGGCAATATTACCCAGAGCTATAAAGATAAAATCATCTGGCTCAAGGCTCAGGATTTTTTGATATATTTCAATGCCTTTTTCCCACTTTTGCTGAGCAAAATAGAACTGACCCACCTCGTGTAGAATGTGGGTATTGTCTGGATTTTTTTCTGACAGGGAAAAGAGGAGAGGTCCAAGTTTTTGAAAATTTTTTTCCTCGGCTGCTTCTAACCGTAAAGATCTTGCTTCCCATCTGTCTTCTAAGACATCACGTACGCCCAAGACCTCAAAGTCAGGGTCAATCGTGACCCGTAAAACATTTTCTCCTCTTTCAAGGTCAAAGGAAAATTTCTTTTTACTTCCTTTTACTTCAACCTCTTTCCTGAAGGACCTTTTGTTAGTTAGGAACTCGAGGGCGAGCGGCATTCTAAAATGCTTAGGGACGTTCTCTTGGTAGAGAGTCCCCCTCACTTTGCTCCCGATTTCTATGGATTTTACTCGATAGCGAGGGAGCTTCCCTCCTCGTAGATAAAAATCAAAAAACCAATTTAAATCTTTGTGAGAAACTGAATTGACAATCCTGATAAAATCAGCTGTTTCGGCTTTTTTGCCTCTGAAAGCTTCAATATAGCTTCTCAATGCTTTAAGGAATAACTCTTCACCAAGGATATGCTTTAGTGTTTGAACCACAAAGGCAGCTCTCTCATAAACGAGAAACCCATAAGCATGTTTCGCACCCCCCTCAAGGATAGAAAGAGTCTTGGGATTGCCGACGGGAATGGCTTTATTAAGCAAGCCGAATAACACTTCTCTCCTTGCTCTTTTATCAGGCGCTTTTTCTAACCGGTAACAATAGTCAGAAAAAGTGGCCAGCCCTTCATGAAGCCAGGTGTCCTCTCCTAGGTTGTCAGAGACTGTCTCGCCCCACCATAGATGCGCGATCTCGTGGGGAATCAGAGGAAAATCAAGGTTGATTAGATGGGAAGAAATGCCGTAGCCAAAGGGAGCACCGGTGCCAGTGCCATAGCCCATCCCGATTTCAATAATATTGAATTTCTCTGCGTCAGGTGCGCCAAATTTCTGAGTGTAAAAACTGAGGATTTCTTCAGTTTTCTCGATGTATGGATCAAGAAAGTCTCTGTGATGAGGGAAGAAGTAAGCCGTTATATGAAAATCACCGGTTGTTTTGATTTTTGAAATATATGAAGCTGCGAACAGGAAAATGTCTAAGCTCGAGATCTCTTCTTCTTGAAAGACGAAAATCTTCTTCCCGTTCTCTTCGGCGGTACTCTCCAATTCTCCGTTGGTGATAACTGTCCAATCTGGGGGCACCTTAGCCTTTATGGTCAGCGGCATAGACTTATGAGCGATATAGGGATACCAGAGCTGGACAGGGCGAAGCCAGGTTGCTTGCTTGGTTACCGTGGAAAAGGCTCTGTTGTATCGCCTCTCCTTCGGATTAAAATCAGAGGGCATGTAAAATATTCCGTCGTAAGAAGCCGTGATTTCGACTGTTTCCCCCTTGGGCAGCTCCTGTTGTAAGTTTATACGGACAAGGCTTGTTTCGGAATTGGGGAAGATTCTTTTGACCTTATTTTGGGAAAAAACAAGAGGATTATCTTTCTCATCCTTGACTGATCTGACTCGAAGAGAAGGGCGAAGGTAGAAATCAAAGGATATTAGGCGTTTGATTCCAGAGCGAATTCTAAGCTTTGCCTCTCCCTTCAGCCGATGCTCGTCTGGGATTATCTCGATATCCAAGGAAAAATGAGCTATTTCAAATTCATTCTTTTCCGGAAGGGCTATTAGCAGTGTTTGAGCGCAGAGGACTGCGATGATCAGGATAAAAATCTTTCTTCCCATCGGGCTTTTCATCATTTTTAGACTTTAAGGAAAAAAATATCAGTATTAATTTTTTAATTCTTTTTAAATACTATTATAATGTATTTATTATATTTCGTCCTGCCTCCGGCAGCGGGGAAATATAATAAACATCCATTACGGGAAAAAATTAAGTTTGAGGAATAATGACATGCAAAACATATATGTCCTTAAATCAAAACTTAAATCAATAGACAATAAAGATTATGGAGCCTATCAATCACTTAAGGGAGAATATGATTGTCCAGGATTTATGCTCTTTATTGATCAAATTCCAAAAGATCCATACGCTCCTCCTCATACTGGAATATATCGCGTGCAGGTTGAATATGATTATGTTAACGCTCCGCCTGGCATTATTGATTCAAAAACCAAAGAGGTAGCTTTTCGTGACTTTTTAGCCCGGAATTTTTTTAAAGCAACTGCAAAAATATCAAAAGGGAGAAGAGGAACAGGGTACAGCGGAATAATCACACTAGATGAGCCTGGACAGGCTATTCTGGAAAGAAGCTCTGTTATCATAAATAGTAAATTTATTGAAGTTCGATTTTTCTTAGGCCTTCCGGCTTCCGGCAGAAGGATCAATTCCGAAGTTGCAGAAAAGATGTTCTTCGTCGAATTGCCTGAGATTGTTAAACTTGCTTTATTTAAAGAAAACATAAACATGGATAGTCTTAAGCAACATATGAAAACAGCCGAGGATGCAGAATTTCTCAGATCGCAGCTTGGATCATTAGGACTGGTGTCTTTCATTGCAGATGGTGCGATCTTGCCTCGAGAAAGCGGGACCAGTGATAAGCCGTTGGATCAGAAACTAGCAGTTTCTTTCCATTCGCCGGAAAGCTTACAGGTAGAAATCGAATTTCCTCATACAGGTAAGATAAGAGGAATGGGGATTCCCAAGGGAATAACATTGATTGCCGGAGGGGGATATCATGGTAAATCTACCTTGCTGGATGCGATTGAATTAGGAATATATAACCATATCCCTGGTGACGGCAGAGAGAAATGCGTATCCGATCCTCAGACAATTAAAGTCCGTTCCTATAGCGGAAGATATGTTGAAAAAGTAGATATATCAACGTTTATTAAAAATCTGCCTCTGGAGAAAGATACAACTGCATTTTCAACAGAAAATGCGAGCGGGAGCACTTCCCAGGCCGCAAGCATCTTAGAAGCAATCGAGGTTGGCGCCAAAGTGCTATTAATGGATGAAGATACGTGTGCTACCAATTTCATGATTCGAGATCAAAAAATGCAGAAACTTGTTCACAAAGAGGACGAGCCAATCACGACTTTTATTGATAAGGCAAAACAGCTTTTTTCTGAAAGAGACATATCTTCCATTCTTGTTCTCGGAGGAGCAGGTGACTATTTTGATGTATCTGATAAAGTGATTCAGATGATTAAGTATGTGCCGGAGGATGTCACTGAAAAAGCCCAGGAGATTTCAAGATTATCCCCTGCAAAACGAGCAAGCGAAGATGAGGAGTATTCCATCAATCTTAAAGAAAGGATACCTGTTCCGGAAAGCATTGATCCCTATAATTATTATGGCAAAAAAAGTATTTATGCATCGGAAGTCTACAGGCTAAACTTCGGAAAAACCATTATTGATCTTACTGACGTTGAGCAACTTGTTGAATTATCCCAGACAAAAGCCATTGGACAAGCGCTTGTTTACCTAAAAAAATATATTGACGGAAAAACTCCGCTTAAAGAGATAATTGACCTCCTTATGATTGATTTGGAAAAAGAAGGTCTTGATATTATAAGTGAAAAAATATCGGGCCACTTCGCAAAATTCAGGGGGCTTGAACTGGCCTTTGCCATCAATCGTCTCCGGAGTTTGAGAACAGTACAAAAGAAATAATAATATGGGAAAAGGTAAATTTCAGGCTATGAGTCTAGCCATAGAACAGATTATTTTCGAACAATGACCACAAAAATTATTATTTCTTTTGGCGTAGTCCATTGTAATGGAGGATTTCTTTGTATTTTTGGTAAGCTATATATTATTTTCATCTATTATGTTTGACCCTGAAATTTTGCTATGTTATATGTGATAAGTGCGTCCCACTGGTTGTAATATTAACCCAGTTTACCTAGGAAACAATCATGGTTAAAGTAAGATTTGCGCCAAGCCCGACTGGATTTTTGCACCTGGGAAGTGCGCGGACTGCGCTTTTTAACTGGCTTTATGCCAGGCATGCTGGCGGCAAATTCCTGCTCAGGATAGAAGATACTGATAAGGTCAGGTCTAGTAAAAAGTTTCTCGAAGAAATTCTTGAGGACCTAAAGTGGATGGGAATCGACTGGGATGAAGAGCCTCTTCACCAGAGCCAGCGGTTCGATGTCTATAGAGAAAAAGCAGAAGATATACTTGCCAAGGGTAAGGCTTACAAGGAAGGGGAGGCCGTAATTTTCAAAGTGGAAAAAGGCCGCCAGATAGAAGTCGATGACATGATACACGGTGAGATAGCCGTTAATTCCGATGATATAAAAGACCAGGTCATGATTAAATCAGACGGATCTCCTACATACAACTTCGCTTGTGTTGTCGATGATAACTATATGGAGATAACCCATATTCTAAGAGGAGATGATCATATATCCAACACACCCAAACAGATACTTTTTTATGAGGCAATGGAGCTTACGCCACCGAAATTTGGACATATGCCGCTTATCTTGGGTCAAGATGGAGCGAAACTCTCCAAGAGGCACGGCGGTGTTTCAGTTGAAGAGTATAAAAGAGAGGGTTTTTTGCCCGGGGCTCTTGCGAATTATCTTATACTTTTAGGATGGTTTCCTGGCGAAGACCGTGAGGTTCTATCGCTGGATGAGGCGGTAAAATTGTTTGATATAAGCGACATGAGTGACGTTCAAGCAAAGTTTGATATTCAAAAACTGAGGTGGCTGAACGGCGAGTATATAATGAAGGAGAAGACAGAGGAACTCCTGCCGCTTATCAAGGATCAGCTTTTAACCGCAGGCTTTGACTTATCGGGGGTGACAGATGATTACATATCAAAGCTTGCGGACCTGTATAAAATAAGGCTCAAGACCCTAAGTGAATTCGGGGATCTGACCGATTGGTTTTTTAAAGACGATTTTAAGATGGATGAAGAAGGCAGGAAGAAATACCTTGAAAAAGAGGAGAATAGGGAAAACGTAAAGATCTTTGCCGATCAACTTGAAGGGCTTGAAGATTTTTCCCATGAAAACATAGAAAGAACATGCCGCGAAATTGCCGAGGAGAGAGAGCTTAAAGCTGCAGATATAATCCATCCGACCCGTATGGCCATAAGCGGTAAAACGAGAGGAGCGGGTCTTTTTGAGACGATGGAACTTCTTGGCAAAGAAAAAGTATTAAAGCGAATGAGAGGCATCGATAAATGAATAAGCCAGAGACAAAATCAAATTTTATCAGAGATATTATTGATGATGACCTGAAGACCAATAAATACAAAGGCCGGGTTCATACCAGGTTTCCGCCTGAGCCCAATGGATATCTACATATCGGACACGCCAAGTCTATTTGCCTCAATTTTGGCCTTGCCGCTGATTATAAAGGGCTGTGTAACCTCCGCTTTGATGATACAAACCCAGAGACGGAAGAGATGGAGTATGTGGAATCGATCAAGAATGATGTGAGGTGGCTTGGGTTCGATTGGGAAGACCGGCTGTATCACGCCTCTGATTATTTTGAGCAGCTCTATAACTATGCGGTCGAGTTAGTAAAAAAGGGAAAGGCTTATGTCTGCGATTTGAGTATGGACGAGATAAGAGAATACCGGGGTACATTGACGAGGCCTGGAAAAGAAAGTCCGTACCGAAACAGGTCGGTCGAGGAAAACTTGGATCTGTTGGAGCGCATGAGGGCTGGAGAATTCGAGGATGGTTCTCGCGTTTTGCGGGCAAAGATCGACATGGCATCTTCTAATTTGTTGATGCGTGATCCAACGCTTTATCGTATTCGCAAGAAAACACACTACAGAACAGGTGATGCATGGTGTATTTATCCTACCTATGACTTCACCCATTGTCTTTCTGATTCGATTGAAGGAATCACTCATTCTGTTTGCACCTTAGAGTTTGAGAACAATCGTCCTTTGTACGATTGGATTCTCGATGAATTGAAGGTTCATCATCCCCAGCAGATAGAGTTTGCCCGCCTCAATCTCAGCCATACTATTATGAGCAAGCGAAAACTTCTGGAACTTGTGGAAGAGGGTCTTGTGAGTGGATGGGATGATCCGCGTATGCCGACTCTGTCGGGGCTTCGAAGACGCGGTTATACTCCAGAGTCTATCAGGCAATTCTGCGATATTATCGGGGTGGCAAAAGCAAACAGTATTGTTGATCTGGTTCAGCTTGAGAATTGTGTTCGCGAGGAGTTAAACAAGACAACCCAGCGAGTTATGGCGGTGTTGCGCCCGCTTAAAGTGGTCATTGTTAACTATCCTGAAGATAGGGTGGAAGAATTAGACGCTGTCAATAATCCAGAGGATGCAAGCATGGGAACGAGGAAAGTTCCGTTTTCCCGCGTTATCTATATTGAGCAAGATGATTTCTTAGAGGAGCCGCCAAAGAAATTCTTCCGCCTCGCCCCGGGAAGAGAAGTCCGCTTGCGCTATGCCTATTTTATTACCTGTGAGGATGTTATCAAGGACAAAAAAACAGGTGAAGTGGTTGAACTGCATTGCAGGTATGATCCGGCAACACGGGGCGGCGGTTCTCCTGATGGGCGCAGAGTGAAGGGCACACTGCATTGGGTTTCAGCTAACCATGCGTTTGATGTTGAAGTGCGTTTGTACGAGCATCTTTTCACAAAAAGAGATTCCACCGATGTAGAGGAGGGGACTGATTATAAATCTAACTTGAATCCGAAATCGTTGGAGACTCTAACATCGTGCCAAGCTGAGCCAAGCTTGAAAAGGGCAGCACCGGGAAGCCGCTACCAGTTTGAAAGGCTGGGATATTTCTGCGTTGACACTGCCGATTCTAACGCAGAAAAACCTGTATTCAACCGCACCGTATCCTTGCGCGACACCTGGGCCAAGATTAGCAAAACGATCGAGAAATAGACTTTGTCCCAAAGCTGTTGCGCTCGCAATGACAAGCAAGGGATCTTCTATGGTCGCCCGCAATGACGCAGGATCGTGCAACTTTGTTCTCGTTCAGAGACGTTAGTGACACTTAAGGACAATGCCCATATTTTATAGTATAATATCCCCGAAGAATACCCACGTGCTGGGAAGTGGTGTAATGGTAACACAGATGACTCTGGATCATCCGTTCCTGGTTCGAGTCCAGGCTTCCCAGCTTTTATTTTGTTTTTAACACTTTTCCTTGTTTTTATTTTTATTCTGAGTCACTTAAACTGGGCCATTTTGTGTGATTATGTCCAAAAATTGTCCAAATGGAATTTAGACCTGTTGACACACAACCGTCTTTTTCCTATTATTCCTGTATCGGCAAAGCGATGTACTATCATACGTGATCTAGCTCTGTTTAGCCTGAGTGCTGCACTCTGAGTCCTCTTCATCAGTCTTCTTTAAAGGAGATACTGCTTTAAGAGAAATATATGAAGATTGGAATAATTTCTTCCTATTTGCCCATTCAATGTGGAATAGCCACCTACTCATCATATTTAATAAAAGAATTACGCAGACTCAGAAACAGAGTGTATATCGTCTGTCATAAGGGAGGAAAAGGACTTGACTGTTATCCTGCATTCAATTACGATGATCCGGACTTGCCTCATAAAGCTTTTAAGGCAATGATGAAATTAGCACCAGATCTTGTCCATATCCAACATGAATATGCCCTCTTTGGAGAGCAGAGAGGAATGAATGTCATCCCCCTAGTCTATAAATTTAAGTTGATCCAAATCCCAACATCAATAACCCTCCATACTATCCCTAAAAAGTGCGATTATGAAGAGCAAATAATTGAGAAAGCTCTGGTTGAGATTGCAGATGCCACTATTGTTCACGAACAGTATCAAAGAGAATTGATCATAGGGCGGGTTGGCCATCAAGATAAAATTTGGGTCATTCCTCATGGTGTGCGCGAGATTAAACCTGTCTCAAAAGCGAAGGAGAAATTGGGCCTTGAAGACAAAAAGATAGTTCTTCTTGTGGGTTATTTTAGAAGGAGTAAAAATTTTGAACGGGTGGTCAGGATTTTTCCAAAGGTTACAGAGTCAGTCGATGATGCCCTTCTTCTTGTAGCCTCTGGTGCGAGGAGACCAGAAGATATTGCCTATCAGGATGAATTTCTTGAATTTGTGGCTAACTCAGTTGCAAAAGATAAAATAAAAGTCTTGCTTGGACCATTTTCCGAGGAGAAATTTGACCTCATTCTTTCATCAGCAGATGTAGCTGTCTTTCCATATCTTTCAGGCGCCCAAAGCGGGATTATGGCTCATTGTCATGCTTTTGCAATACCTTTGGTTGTTTCTTCCGATGTGCAGGCCATGGCTAATTTAGTTCAAAAAATAAGAAGCGGCCTTGTGGCTCGGACAGACTCTGAGCTGGCAGAGGCAATAGTTACTATTCTGACCGAAAAGAACCTGGCAAAAGAGTTTTCAGATAGTGCCAGAAGTTATGTCGAAAAGCATACCTCCTGGAAGATTATTGCATCCAGACATATGGATGTCTATAATAAGATTTTAAAAAATCGATACCCATCTGGGGGAAGCTGTAATTAAGGAGGAGGATTCAAGAAGCAAGATGAGAAAAGGCCGAGAAAAGAGAAAGGAGATTGTCGAAAGATATACAGGGAATCCTATCATCACGAGCAAAGATATACCCGCTCCCTGTAATACAGTCTTTAATGCTGCAGCCGCGGTCTATAAGAATGAATATATCCTTCTTGTTAGGGTTGAGGGCGTTGAGGGTAAATCTTCCCTCTGGATTGCAAGGAGCAAAGACGGCAAGAAATTTGAAATAGATAAAAAGCCTGCCCTCACTCCATCGAGTCAGGAACCCTTCAAGACATATGAGAAGAGAGGTTTGGAAGATCCAAGAATTACTAAAGTAGATGATACATACTACATCATATACACTGCATATTCCCACTATTCTCCTCGCCTTGCTCTGGCTAAGACAGAAGACTTTGAAAATTTTGAGCGGATTGCGCTTATCTCTGAGCCAGTGAATAAAAACGCTGTTATTTTCCCCAAGAGATTTAAAAGAAGATATGTCCGTTATGACAGACCAATGGCAGCTGGTATAGCCACCTGGATATCTTATTCCCATGACCTCATTCATTGGGGAGATTCAAAGGTGGTCTTTGAGACTCGACCAGGGTTTTGGGATGCAGACAGGATTGGCCCCGGTGCTCCGCCTATCCGAACAAAGAAGGGATGGCTTCTTATTTACCATGGCGTCAAAAAGACATCTGCTGGTCCAATCTACAGACTGGGTGTTGCCCTGTTTGATCTAAAGGATCCAGCTGAGCTTATTGGCCGCTCAAGAGAGCCAATTTTATCACCTGCTGAATACTATGAGCGCTTCGGTGATGTTCCAAATGTTGTTTTTACCACTGGGGCAATCTTGGAAAAGAACGGAGAGGTGAAAATATACTATGGCGCCTGTGATACTTCCATCTGTCTAGCTACTGCCCACATAGATGATCTGCTTTCTTTGTGTAAGAGGAAAGAAACAGAGGCTTTGTAATTGTAGAGCTAAATTGTATGGGCAGAAATATAATCCATTTGCTTTTAACTCATGCAACTCAAGAAGACAATAAGCTTCTTCCTAGCCTGGAGAAAAATAAGGAAATTTTAGATTTTTAGGATACTATTAAGATAGCTAACCTCAGCTACAGCTCCCAGGCGTAACCCAGCTTAATAAAAAACGTCCTGTTTGCTTGCTTCAGGCCGAAGTCCGGGCCGCCAAAATAATTGTCGCTATATCCCAGGAAAAGAACAGTGCGAGCGTTTATCTTGTACGAGAACAGAAACTGAGTGAAGAATTCTTTGTATTCAGAGTCTATAGGGAAAGTGTAATTGCTGGGATTGTAATCGTAATCCACATACTGAAGGATAGCACGGAAAAAGGTGCGAATGTTGAACTGGTAGACAGCTGAGATCTGACTGATGTTTGCCGTGTAAAGGCGGGCGTCTGCTACAGTCATACGCTCGAGCGTGTGGTCAATGCTGAGGCGTATGTGCTTGCCGAGATTGTAACTCAACCATGGATTGATCCTGGTCCGATTTCCTAAACGGGTGTTCGCGTAATCAATTCGATTACCGAGGAGTATGAGGAGACTGGTTAGTAAATCTTCGTTCAGGTAGAACGCACCACTCATGGTAAAAGAGGTTATATCGAATTCACGGCCGTTATAGGCCTCGCGCATTGTAACTCCTTCCATGTAAAGGCTTGATTGCATCGCCCCGGTAAAGTTGAACCAGAGAGAGGCGCGTCTGGCAAGCAGCGTTCCATCCTGCTCCTCGAAATAGTTGAACTCACTTCCTACTCTCATCATCGACCACCATAATCCTGGTTTCGCGTTCCAGGTATAGAGCAAGCCGCCTTCGACGTTGCGGTAGCCAACCATAGGATAAAAACCCAGGTCAGCACGGAAATCCGGACCGGCTTCTTCGTAATCAGCCCACCATCCCCAGGTTCTCGTGTAATGATCATACTCAAATGAAACGAGCCAGTCGTTAAAGGTGCCATGCTTCTGATTGAAACTGTCTGCTGTTTCATCCGGATATCGAGTGCTTGAGCCCAACACCAACAATTGGAACTGGTTCGTGCGCGTTACGCGGAAGTCCAGGTCAAATCCATAAACTCTATTGAAATATTCATTTCCTTCGCGGTCGGTTGCCATGAGGCCGACAGTGTAATTTCTGCCTAAGTCGCGTTTATAGCGTAAGACTGAAGATGTATTTGGAATCATGAGCGAAGTTGAATCGGAGCCCTGGCTTCCCGGGAAAATAAGGTTTGTGATATCGTCACGGACCATGTAGGCGCCGATAGTATTAGCCCCTACCTTGCCGGTAAGCTTGAGACCCCAGGAGGGGTCGCGCATGGTCCTCGAGTATACTACACTTTCCAAGGCGCTGAAGAAATCAGCACTCTCAGTGAAGAAGGGTCGTCTTTCCGGATAAAAAAGAGCAAAGGGTTCGTTGATGTCGAGCTGGTACGCGTCTGCTTCGACCTGGCTGAAATCGGGATTTGCTGTTAGACTCAGCGTTAGATCTGCTGTCATCCCCCATCGAGCTGTAAGGCCCACTTCAGCTTCCTGGTCTCTGTTTTCCAGATCACCCTGAGGAAAATCAGGCCGTTCGTCCGTGCGGTTTCCGGTGACAGTTGGGTTTATTTCTATATTACGGCCTGGACTGACGCCATCGAAGCCTTTAATCTTGAGTGCCTGACAGAGATAGCAATTGTTGCTTCGGTCTCTTGGGAAGAGACCGATATGGTAAGGATGGCTGCGAGGATATCTGCGGACTGCATCGAATCCCCAGATCTGTGGGCCATCCTTGCGCTGGAAACGCAGAGCTGAAAAAGGAATCGATATTTCCACAGCATAACCCCAGTCAGTGATTTTTCCTGCAGAATCCCAGATAGCATCCCATCCGGGGTCTTCACCACTTTGCGCTTCGATCTGGTCAAATTGTACGCCCAGACAGGTAACAATAAAGTCTAAGCTCCTTCGATTGTCGTTGAAGGTATCAAATATAAGGGCTACCCAATCGTCCCCGCCTAAGGTGTCTCGGTCCCTCAGGTGGGCCCGTATGGCGGAAGGATCTGGGTCGTAGCAGCGGAAGGCTGCATAAAGGTTTTTATCGTCATAAGTAAGAAGAACTTCAGTCCGGACCGGCGGCGTCACGTTCTCGCCAGGTCGGACCTCGTAATCTAGCCCCAGGACAAGAGCTTCTTCCCATACCTTCTCGTCGAGGACCGCATCGACTTTAATCCCGGACTCGGTTTTGGGAACAACATAAGGGTCCTCAGCTGTTCCTGTCCCTTCGTTTCTGGATGTATTGTCCTTTCCTGGTGTTTGCTCTTCCATCCCCTGGATTGGCATCGCAAGCACGATAATAAGCAGGCAGGCAAATAGGATAATAATCCTTCTAGTAGATGGATTCAGCATTGCATTCCTCCTCTTTCAGGTTGGCATTTTTAATAGAGCCTCTCCGCTGCTCTGTAAATATATACGAGAGTCCGTAAAAAAAGGTTACTTTAGGAATGAAAAAAAGATTACTAAGGTAATAAAAAAGATGAAAAGACGGAGCCGCAACACTCCGCCCTCGACTCCGCCTTCGTATTATTTCAAGAATATATTCTATTTGCCTTTTTAATCAAAATAAGAAGGCACATTAAAACATCTCATATTAAACTACGTTCCGACCATAAAGCATAAAATCAGAGCCATAGGTAAAATTATGCTAAGTTTTTTCATACCGTCCTCCTTGAAAATGAGAATTGATATTTTACGTTTATTTTTTAAAGAAAAAATACTTAATTTCTGTAAATTTGCCTGACGGGGCGCATGTAAGTCTTTCTCCAGGAAAACATAATGAACTCCAGGCAAAGATTATAAGAACTTTCCTGCCAAGATTTTGCCCAGATGCAAAAGCTGTATACGTTGGAGACGCAGCCAGAAAGCTATTATTCTGCTTTATGCCATGAGACTTGCTTTCTATTGAAGAGGTAACAAACTCCTGATTTTTCTTGCGACAGGAAGCATTGCTTCACTGTAGTTCGATAATGTGATCAATGTGTATCCTTTGTCGAGAAACATGCGAAAATTCGCGCTCACACCGGGAGCCACACCCCCATGACCGACAACTCGCCCGAACCTGCTCCTTTCAATCCAGAATCCGTAGCCATAATTCATGGAGCTTAACCCGGGCTTTGCCGACATGAGGAGCTCCTTTGACTCGCTGCTGATCAATAGATCCGACCTGAGTGCTTCAGCAAACTTCAGTAAATCATCAACCGTAGAATATCCGCCACCGGATGGAGTACCGTCATTTTTACCGAAAAAACCAGTTTTTCTCCAAAAAGCCTTTCCCTCTTCCCGGACTTTATTGTAACCCAGTGCCACATTCGACAGAGTCTTATTCCGGTAGGAGTCAGATGTGTTATCCATACCCGCAGGATCAAAAATGTGCTCTTTTAAATAGTCCGAATAGTTCCTGCCCGTGACTTTCTCGATGATCGCGGCAAGAA
>Ga0209636_10000429_pt1 | contig 40477 bp, 41 predicted proteins | sample DeeMarSWOR152_54_FD_187464 | JGI IMG/M metagenome (GOLD analysis project Ga0209636, IMG submission 187464) | Marine sediment microbial communities from White Oak River estuary, North Carolina - WOR-1-52-54 (SPAdes) (version 2) | ecosystem: Environmental > Aquatic > Marine > Intertidal zone >... | reverse complement strand
CGAGCCGCTGGGACCGCACACGACTACCGTCTGTCCCTGCTTGACTTCCTCGGTGATGTCCTTGAGGACCTGAAAGTCGCCGTACCACTTGCTCACGTCTCTTATCTCGATCAATGGCCCTACCTCCTGAAACCCCGCTTCTCCAGTCGTCGGCTCGCGATGGTCCCGATGGAGCAAAAAACCAGATAGACAAAGCCTGCGAACAGATAGAGCTCCAAGGATCGAAGCTCCCGTGCATCGACCAAGCTCGTTCGCCGCAAAAACTCCTTCAGCCCGATGACATAGGCCAGCGATGTATCCTGGAAGATAATCACGCACTGGGTGACGATTGGGGGAACCATATTCCTGAGGGCCTGTGGAAGGACGATATGGCGCATCGTATTGAAGTAGCCGAGGCCCGTGGAATACCCGGCCATCACCTGACCCTGCGGAATGGACTGAATCCCCCCTCTAAAGATTTCGGCAAAGTAGGATGCTTCAAAGGCAATAAAGGCCACAATCGCGGAGAGAAAATCCCCCAGGGGCCTCCCGATGATGAAGGGAACCATGAAGTAAAACCAGAAGATAACCAGAATGAGGGGCAGGCTTCGGAAAAAGTTTACGTAAAGGGTAGCGGGGTAATATATCCACTTCCGGGTTGAGAGGCGCCCCAAACCCGTGATGATCCCCAGGAGGAAACCTCCTGCAAGTGCGAAGGCCGCCAGTTGGAAGGTCATAACGAGGCCTCCGAGCAAGAAGGGAAGATTCCTGGGGATGACAGCCCAATCCATGGAAGACGTCACCTCTTTCTGGCGATCATGCCGGGTATGTAGATCTTCCTTTCGACCCACGCCATGAAAACCACGACGCTGAGGGTGAGCACGATATAAACGACCGTCGCCGCAGTGGTCGTCTCCAGCCCATGCCACGTATAGGAATCGATCAAGTAAGAGGCGCCCGTGGTTTCCAAAACCCCGATGGTCATGGTCAAGGCCGAATTCTTAAAACAGGTCAGAAACTCAGTGGTGAAGGGAGGGATGATGATTCGAATGGCATAGGGGATGATGACGTACCGGTAGGTTTGGTAGGTCGTTAGCCCCGTTGAAAAAGCCGCTTGATACTGATCTGGTGGGATTGAGAGCATCCCCGCCCTGAACTGTTCCCCGACGCGCGAGGCGGTATAGATGCCGAGGCAGACCACGCCCGTCCAGTAGGGAAGGTCGGGAACGTTATTGTAAAGCCACTTTTCCGTTGCCTCCGGAAGAATCGTGGGAAATGCGAAGTACCAGAAGAAAAGCTGTACCAGGTAAGGGGTATTGCGAATTACCTCTACATAAAAGCCCCCGATAAATCGGGTGGTCCGGTTCGGGAGGACCCTGAAGACCGCAACCACCAGTCCCAGCATCACCGCAATACACCATGCCAGAAGTGACAGGTGGATGGTGGTCCATATCCCGTTTAACATCCACTGGCCGTAGGGATGTCTCCAGAGAACGCCCCAGTCGAACTCATAGCTAAACACGGGTCCCCCACGTGGAATCGATAAACCAGAGAGCGAAGGCGCGCGACAAATACCTTCGCTCTCCGCATCGTCCCGTTACGTTCGTCTCTCCCCTACTTCATCCCTGAGGCAATTTCACCCTAAAAGACGCCTTGAGTTCATCTATTGACGAGGCCAGGGCCAGGCCTGCAGCTTAAGAAGCGTCTTGTACTCGTTGGTCATGGGAATGGGAACCACTCCCTTCGGCCCCATCCATTTATCGTAAATCTCGAAGAACTTTCCAGTGTTATAGAGCTCGATCAAGGTGAAATTCACCAGATCCCTTAAATCGGATTCATTCTCGGGAACGATGAATCCGTAGGGATCATAGGTCAGCAGCCGGCCGACCACCTCCCATTTCTCCGGGTCAGGGGCCTTCTGCTTCATGCCCGCCAGCATGCTTCCATCGGTGCAGTAGGCATCGATCTTCCCCTGGCGGAGGGCGAGAAAGCCCTTTGTATGCTCGTCAAACACCATCAGATTGGCCGGAGGAGAGATGATCTTATCGGCATTGGCTGCCCTGACAGCGGCTTCGTTCGTCGAACCCCTGGCAGCTCCCACCCTCCTGTTGGCCAGGTCTTCGAAATCCTTTATCGGGCTCCCCTTCGGAACCAGGAGTTGAGAACCCGTGAGGAAGACGGTGATGGAGAAGTCCACCACCTCATCCCTGGGCACCGTGTGGGTTGAGCCCCCACAGACCATATCGATGGTTCGGTTGGCAACCAGGGGGATGCGCGTCTTGGGGTTGACGGGTTTGAAGGTGAGTTTAACGGACTTTCCCAGCTTCTTCTCCACGGCCTTGTGGATCTCCTTCGCGATATCCATGGAGAACCCCCCCCATTTCCCGTCCTTGGCGTAAAAGCCAAACGGGACCGAACCTTCCCTCGCGCCCACGAGGAACTCGCCCCTTTTCGCGATCCTCTCAAGCGTAGTTTCAGCACTGGCGATGCTGACCATCATGAGCCCAATTACTAGCACAGATACGATTGTAAAAAGGTACCTTTTCATGACCTGCTCCTCCCCATTGCATTATGAATCTTTAGCCTACAATCCACTCCATCAGGGCAATTCCTTCATCACCTCCTTATTTTTTGGTATTTTCGTTTCCTCACGTGCACGTGCGCCTGAACCTCATCACCCCCTTCCCAAATTCGGGGCTACTATAGAACACTAGAAGGCATTTGTCAACCATTCTTAACAGGCGCATTGTGATAACGTTTTAAAAATCCGGTGAAATTCTTTTCTTAGAATCTTTTGACAGGTCCGAAAAGCGCTAAACAAGATAGTTGAAAGAAACCGTGATTTCGTATATTTTCAGGGTGAATCCCAGGCCGAAGGAGGGGGATATTCATGAAAGAAGAAACTATCGGCATCTTAGGAGGCATGGGCCCCGAGGCGACGGCCGATCTCTATTACAAAATCATAAAGAATACGGGGGCGACGAAAGACCAGGATCACCTAAGGGTCCTCATCGATAGTAACCCCAAGATCCCTGACCGCACCCCTGCCATGCTGGGTGCGGGGGAAAGCCCGCTCCCCATGATCATCGAGACCGCGAAAAACCTGGAGAAGGCGGGTGCCGATTTTATCGTAATTCCCTGTGTCTCAGCCCACTATTTCATCCGGGAATTAAGGGACCGGATCTCCATTCCGGTCATCTCCATCATCGACGAGGTGGCAAGGGAAATAACGAGAAGTCACCCAGGCATGGAACGAGTGGGACTCCTCGCAACGACGGGGACCATTAAGGCTCGTCTCTTCCAGGATCGATTGCATGAGGTGGGAATCGAGGTCTTAGTCCCTTCGTCCCAGAACCAGGAGAAACTGGTCATGTCGGCCATTTATGGGGTCAAGGCGGGATCTATTTCCCCGGAAAATAGGGAAAAAATATTGAAGGCCTCGAAGGAATTGATTGAAAAAGAGGCCCAGGGAATCATTGGAGGGTGTACGGAGATCCCCTTAGTGGTCCAAGAGGGGGATTTGGGGGTTCCCTTTTTCGATTCCCTGGATATCCTCGCCCGCGCCGCAATCCGCCGGGCTCAATGTATGCCCGTCGGGGAATGACTTCAAGGCTCCATACCGCGGCTCTCGCGAGAGGGAAGAGGGACCCTTACGGTGAACCAACACATCCCCTCATTCTGCTCCGTCGCCTTCCTTCTCCGTTCTTCGGAAATACCCCTCCATAGCCTCTGCCAGGCCGGGGATCGTATGCTTACGGGCAACAATATCCACCCTCAAACCGCCTTTGGAAGCGGCAGCCCCAGTTTTGGGTCCAATGCAGGCTACTAACCCTCCCGTGATCGTTCCCCGTCCCTTATCCAGGACAGGTATCATGTGAGCCACCGAGGAAGGGCTCGTGAAGGCTATTATGTCTATTTCTCCTGACAACAGCATGTGCTCACCCTCGGAGAGGGCCTCAGCGCTGGGGGTGGTTCTATAAGCGACTACCTCATGCACCTCGGCCCCCAGTCGAGCCAGTCCCAGGGCCAATTTCTTCCCCGCCGTATTGGAGCGGGGCAGGAAAACCCGGCATCCAGCCATGGGCTGATTTCTCAGCCCGGTCAAGAAACCGTTAATCGTATATTTCGCGGGCATATAGTCAGCCCTTACACCCCTTTCATTGAGGGCTTTGGCGGTTGTTGGCCCCATTACTCCGATGCGGAGGTTGACAAGGCCTCGGGCATCCTTATTCTGAGCATAAAGCCGCTGGAAAAAGGCGTCCACACCATTAACGCTCGTAAAGATGAGCCATTGGTAGTCCTTGAGATTGAGGATGGCCTCATCCAATTCGCTCGGGGTGGGCGCTAGTTCGATTTCCAAGATAGGGAGTTCGACCGGCACCGCGCCGCATCCTCGCAGCAGCTGGCCTAACTGCGTTGTCTGCTGGGGCCCCCCAATGATCAAAACGCGTTTGCCGAAGAGAGGGCGATTGTCGAACCAGCACAGTTGCTCCCGAAGTCGAGCCACTTCACCAACCACAACAACGGCTGGTGGGTGAATTCCCTCCGATTCAACTCTCGCGATGATATCCTTGAGCGTGCCCGTTATGCATCGTTGCCTATGGCTGGTTCCATCGGAGATGACAGCAACGGGGGTATTGGGAGGTCTTTTGCCCTCCATCAATTCCTCAATCACGCTCGCCAAATTCGCCATTCCCATTAAGATGACCAAGGTGTCGCGACCATCGTGCAACTCATGCTGGGAAATGCTTGAATCGCCCTTGCCGTGAGCCTTGTGCCCGGTGATGACGGTAAAGGAAGAGGCAATCCTCCGATCCGTCACCGGAATGCCAGCATACGCGGGGACTGCCAATGCCGAGGATACGCCGGGCACCACCTCAAAGGGAATACGGTTCAAAGCCAAAACCTCTGCCTCTTCCCCCCCTCTTCCGAAAACAAAAGGGTCCCCCCCCTTTAGCCTGACGACTACCTTGCCCGCACGAGCCTTTTTTAAAAGCAACCCGTTAATATCCTCTTGTTTCCAGGAAGCCCCATTAGCTGCCTTACCAACATATATTCTCTCAGCCCCGGGGCTGGTTTCGTTGAGGAGATTCCCATTGACGAGACGGTCGTAGATAACGACATCGGCCCCTCGCAAACAATCCAAGCCCTTCATCGTGATCAAGCCAGGATCGCCAGGACCAGCGCCCACGAGATAGACTTTTCCCGGTTTCACCTCTCCTTTGCCCCCGTAGAAAACCTCTCCTTGTTTGCCTCCGATGTATCCGGTAAAACGCTCCGTTCCTTTTCCGTGCCAACCCCCTCCTCACGTTCGTGGCCAATCCCGGGAAGGTAGCTTCTGATCCTTTCACCAACCTCGGCCATCGATCTCTCCCTCCCTTCCCTTACCTCCCAGATGGGAACGATGGGAAAGAGCTTGACGAAGAACAGATAGAGGAGCAGAAAAAATGAGATGCAGCCCGCCAGTATCGACCACTCCACCCATGTGGGAATGTAAGTAGCCCACTCACTGGAAAGCCTCTGCCGGGTCAGCGTGGGAACGATGATCACATACCGCTCCAACCACATACCAATAACAATGGATGTAGAAGCAATGAATGTCCCGAGGATTGTTCGGGTCTTTCTAAAAGCCAGAATGGGCAGCGGGATGAGGAAGCAGAGGACGAAATCTATCCAGAAAAGCAGGGAAAACCTTCCCGTGAGCTTGAACCAGAAGATGCTCATTTCGCCTGGCTCACTGCCATAAAAGACGGTGACATACTCGGCCGCGGTGAAATAGAACCACAAAAGGGTCATCACCAAAAGGAGGATGCCCAGGTTATTGAAGTGAACCGGCTTTAGGTATGCTTCAAGGTGGAAGACCTTGCGGATTACGGCAATGGCCATGATTACGGCAGCAATTCCCGAGAATATGGCGCCGACAACGAAATACGGGCCGAAGATGGCGCTATGCCACATCGGCTGAATGGTCATGGCGAAGACGAAAGAAACCACCGTATGGACGGTAATCATGACAGGGATAACCAGTATGGCCATAAATGAGATTCCCTTATCCAGGAAGTGACGTTGCCTTTCCGTTCCCCGATAACCCAGGGCGAGGACCTGATAAAGCCATTTTCGCTTCTCGCCGAGATCCCTGAGGAGGGCGAGGTCCGGAATTAAGGCGAGATAAAGACAGATGGAACTGACCGTGAGGTAGGTGGTAATACTTACGACATCCCAGAGGAGGGGAGATCGGAAATGGGGATACCGAATAACGTACAACATGCGGTCAGGCCTCCCCAAATCGATTAATACGCTTCCTACGCCGAACAAGAGGATGAAGACGGTGGTGAGCTCTGAGGCCCGGCTTATAGGCCTCCGCCATTCCGCCTTTGCAACCCGGAGGATTGCCGATATGAATGTTCCCGCGTGACTGATTCCGATGAAGAAGACGAAGTTGGTGATATAGACTCCCCAAAAGATCTGCCGTGAAAGCCCGGTGACGCCAAGCCCGTATCGGTATTGGGTAAGATAGGCATAGATTCCCCAAAGGGTAAGGGCGACGAGCGTGGAGAAGGTGATATAGAAACCCTTCCCCGTCCTTCTGACGTGGTCGAGCAATACCTCGTCTTCGCCTACATCCAAATCCCTTTCAGCCATCCAGTCCCCTTACTTCTCGCCTTGATGGGCTTCCAGCCTCGCGCGTAAGATATCCCTGGCCTCCTCGGGTCTGCCTTCCTGCACGAGCCCAATGAGCAAATCCAAATCCAGGACTTCCTGCCAGGCATCGGCAGCTACCCCTATTCCCTGTTGTCGAAACCCTGAGCGGACATCCCCAATAATGGATAACAGGAGGGCAAACTCCTCCCCCAAAAGCCCTTCGAGCTTCGTCCTGATCTTTCTCGCCAGGGCCGGGCTCATTCCGGCTGTCGACACGGCAACGGTCAGGTCCCCCCGGCGAAAAAAGGAGGGAATGATGAAATCGGACTGCTCCGAGCTATCAACCACGTTGACGAGAACTCCTCGATCCCTCGCCTCGTCTGAGACCTTTTGGTTGATTAGCCTCTCATCCGTTGCCGCTATGGCAATGATGGAACCTGCCAGGTCTCCCCGCTTGAACTCGCGCCGAATAGGGCTAATCCGCCCGACCTCGGCCAAATGAGCCAAATCTGGATGAAGGGTCGGGCTAACCACGGTCACCTTGGCGCCACAGTCCAAAAGCGCTCTCACCTTTCGAAGGGCAACCAAGCCACCCCCAATCACCACACACCTTTTCCCGCGGATGCTCAGAAAAACCGGGTAATAGGCCAACGGGTGAAGTCGTTTCATAGGGATTACCGCTTCACAATACGTAGAAAACCTTCGGTTTCGTCCCGAGCTCGGGATGCCGTTGAATGGTATGCCGTGACCGAAGAATTCTCCTCACCTCCGAGTCGGGATCATTCAAGTCACCGAATATCAAGGCCCTTTCCTTGCATGCCTCCACACATGCCGGAAGGAGGCCTTGAATGAGCCTCTCCTGGCAGAAATTGCACTTCTCCACGACACCTTTCGTCCTCGTCGGGAAGTCGAAATTAATCTCCTTGATGAATGGCCGGGGGTTTTTCCAGTTAAAGCTCCTCGATCCGTAGGGACATCCCGCCATGCAGTATCTGCATCCAATACACCGATGATAGTCCATCATTACGACTCCATCCTCCCTCCTCCACGTCGCCCTGGTAGGGCAATACTTGATGCACGGGGGATCGTCGCACTGATTGCAGAGAACGGGAATGGGTCTACTTTTCAAATCCTCTTCGATGAATTCAAGGTGGTGTTCTGGGAACGCCCTTTCATATGGAACGGTCCAGATCCATTTGATCTCATCCTTTTGGTTGCCGAAACGAGGCACGTTGTGGACGCGGTGGCACGCCTCGATGCATTCTGTACAGCCGTCTTGTTTCCAGCACTTCTTCAGGTCGATGACCATGCCCCATTTCTTCCCTAAGAGCGTCTCCGGTATCGGCGATTGCTCGGGCGGTTTAACCCTTGAGGCCACATACAACACCGGGGCGGCTATGAACCCCAAGAGGCTGAGTCCTGCAATCTTTAAGAACCCTCTCCTGTCGATTTCCATGGCTCAGATTCCCTTCGGATAGGCGTGGCAGTCCCAACAGTTATTCGTCACCCCCACATAGTTGTGACATTGGAGGCAGAATTCGTCGAGCTTGTTGGAATGACAGTTCATACACGTGCGGGTAAGGCTCATGGTATATCTCTTCTTATCGCCAGCCACGTAAGTCCGAATGCCCTTGCGCACCACTGATTCCCGCCAGTCCTCCAGCAAGTCCTTGTGTCTTGTTCTGATGTATTCCTTCGGCTCTATGCACCGTTTTTTATCCGTAACGATTTTTGGTTTGGGGATATAACCGCTTTTCCCGGTCAGCGCGTTGTACCATATCGGCGACGTGACCAAACACCCGAAGATAACGAGTCCGGCCATGATCTTGCCCGAATCATACATCAGCTCTCCCCTCCTCCCCAACGAGGGACTCACCCCGTAGGTCGGTCGTTCTCTCCTTTTCCCCCTCCATCACCAGTGCATTGCCCACGAGCTCGTGAACGCCGCCCACCTCCACCCCGGGCACCCAGTATTCCAGCAGGGGGGGAAAGGCGGCCTTATCAATGGCACAAATGCAGACAAGCAGGTTCACCCCGTGTTCCTCCTGAACATACTTTACGGCATTTGCCCTGGGAAAGCCTCCTCTCAATCTCGTCTCCATATTCTCATCCGCACCCAAACCGGCTCCGCTTCCACAGCAGAACGTCCTCTCCTTTATCGTGTTGTCCGGCATCTCGTAAAAATGGTTGCACACGTGATCGAGGATATACCGCGGTTCCTCAATGAGCCCCATACCCCTTGCGGGGTTGCACGAATCGTGAAAGGTGACTCTCCACTGATCATTCCGGCTCGGGTCTAATTTCAATCGATCGTTCTCGATCAGATCCGCTGTAAATTCACAAATATGGACCATCTTTGTGGAACTCGCATTGTCAAAAGGCGTGCCGGTAATGGGGGAGACCGGCTCCTCCAGGAAATCAGCAGGCCCGTTAAAGGTGTCCATATACTGATGTATAACCCTCCACATGTGGCCGCATTCTCCCCCGAGAACCCATTTCACCCCGAGCCTCTTGGCCTCATCGTAGATCTTGGCATTGAGCCTTTTTGCCAGCTCTTTGGAATGGAACAGGCCGAAGTTCCCACCTTCAGAGGCGTATGCGCTCCACGTGTAGTCGAGCCCGATCTCATGGAAAAGCATGAGATACCCCAGGAGGGTATACCAGTGAGGGCTGGCGAAGTAGTCGGCGGAAGGGGCTATGAAGAGCACCTCGGCACCCTTTCTGTTGATGGGCGCCTCTACCCGTATACCGGTATTCTCCTCTATCTCGTCAACGGCAAACTCCATAGTCGATTTGAAGGCATGGGGAGGAACCCCGAGATGATTTCCCGTCCTGTAGCAGTTGGATGCGGGCTCAATGACCCAATTGATGTTGCAGCCCACCAGATCGAGCAGTTCCCTCCCCATCATCGTTATTTCAGCGGTATCAATGCCATAAGGGCAAAAAACCGAGCAGCGGCGGCATTCGGTGCACTGGTAGAAATAGGAGAACCATTCCTTCAGGACATCCTGGGTAAGCTCTCGCGCTCCGGCAAGTTTCCCGAAGATCCTTCCCGACAGGGTGAAATATCTTCTATAAACCGACCGAAGGAGCTCCGTCCTGAGAACGGGCATATTCTTCGGGTCTCCGGAGCCAATGAAAAAGTGGCACTTGTCAGCGCACGCGCCACACCTCACACAGATGTCCAAAAACAGGCCAAATGCGCGGTCCCGGCTCAAGCGATCTTTCATTCCCGCCAGGACGATCTCCTTCCAGTTTTCCGGCAGCTTCCAGTCCTCGTCACCGGGCTGCCACTCCCGAGGGTTGGGGAGCTCAAGATAATTTAGGTGTTTCTGTGCCCCCGGATAACAGTACGTGCCCTTTCTGAACTCGACACCCGGGGCCATCCAGTTCCTTGCCGGAGGCGTATGGTCTATCCTCAACCGTTCTTCCGGTTGATTGGCTTCATCTTCTGCCATGTTTACTCCTTTTCCACGGGTAATCCAACCTCTTTCATCGCCTCCCTGAACTCGCCCTCCCACTGTTCATAGGTATGGACCTTGACGGGATAATCCCAGGGATTGACGTGCCTTCGCATCCGGCTATCATTCTTTAAATTCATTGTGGGACTGAGAAAGATTCCCGCCATGTGCATCAGCTTGCTGAGTGGGAAGTAGGCTATCAGAAGGGCGGCGAAGAACAGGTGAATGTAAAAGAGCAGGCCGACTCCCTCCGGGAGGGCGGGATGAAAATTGAGCATTCCCATCGCCCATTCCTTCACCTTCACGAGATCTACTCTATAGAAGAGCCGCATGAGAATGCCGGAAAATACCACGCTCAAGAGGAGGAGAATCGCCACGTAATCGGAGGGGAGGGAAAGGTAACGAATCCGGGGATCAGTCACCCTTCTCAGGAAGAGGTAAATTAACGCTGCCGCGATAATGACGTCGCTCGTGTATATCACCGGCACGATGGATTGGAATATCCCGTCTAAAAACCGGACGACCAGCACAACTGAGGGGACCGGTTCGAGGAAGAAGCGTAAGTGTCTGAAGAGAATAATAAAGAGAGACCAGTGAAACGCCAACCCTCCCAGCCAGAGATACAGGTTTCTCCTGTACAGAAGCTGGTGGGCCCTTTTCAGCTCAACCCTCTCGTTCCAGAACAAGGACCGGAAAAGAAGCACTTCAAGGGCCATCCGCTTTATCAGGCCGGTTCCACTGGAAGGACTGTCAATATTATTTGCCTTAATCCAGGGAAGGGATTTACCTTGCCCACAGACCGTGGGAATATGGAATGGAACAGGCGAACGTGCCCATTTCAAGACCCGATAAATGAAGCCGGCAATGAACGCGATTAACGCCGCATAGGGTATAATCACCCCGAAAAGGAAATACCAACGGAGCACCTCAATTCCAATGGTTACAAGTGAAATGATGCCAATAATGCCAATGAAGGGGTACAGAATGCTCATTCCCTTAATCCGGCCCCTATCCTTTTTCCGATTTCCCTGAAGTGGGATCTATTCTCTCCAAAAGCCTGAATAACCTCTCCCTTTCGCCCTTGACCTCATCTAACTTGATTTCGTATATCTTCTCCCGACATTTCATGTATATGTCGAAGGCCAGCAGTGCCATTGTATCGATCTTGGATTCAAGTATCGCCCACTCTCCAAAGATCCCCTTATCCACAATCCGGCCTTCCAGCTTCTCCCTGATGGTTCTCTTTAAGAGCGGCACAAAGGTGATGCCCTCCGAGGGTGAAAAATCCTGGACCGATCTGATCCGTATGATGTTCTCCAGGGAAGTGGAGAGCTTGTCCACATCCATTCCCCGCAGGAGCTCATCGTAGAGAGCCTCTGTTTCCCTGGAAATCGTATGTCCTACCGGATTAACGAACCGGTCCTTTTCCCCCTTCAAAAATCTCGACGTATGGGCAGGGTAGGTTTCCAGTATCAGATGGCACCATCTCTCCAGAATGGCGGCCTTATTCCGTAACAGGAAATTCTCCAATTCCGTCATCTTCGGCCCTACGTGCATTCCTACCCTCTGATACGAGAAATCCCCACTAGAGGCTGATGACGTTGCCCTCAAGCATAACGTTCAGGATTTCATCCATCGTCGCCATTTTGCCCACGGCTATCTTCCCCATGAGTTCGAGTTCCCTCACGCATAATTGTCCCGCCAAAATATTTACCCCTTTCTCTTCAAGCCGCTTGAAATGCGGGACCAGAGGAGAACCTTCAGCCAAGAGCCTCACGGCAGTATTCCAGCAGATGATGGCTTTAGGCCCATCGTCGCGTTTGGAAAGGACCGCAGCCATGGCCAACAGGATCTCATAACCGAGTATATCATCGCCACCGCCAATTCCCTCGGAACCCAGGAGGATCACCTTATCCCTTGGAGCGTTCATACCATACCCTCACTTGTCGGGTTCGCATTAGCGCCATTCCCACTCTATGAATGGCTTTTCCAAATCCACCATGGCATTCACGATGAGCTCAACCAAACCGCCGTAGAGAATGCCGTATTTGTCCCATGCTCCATGGGAGTTGAGGAGATCCCTGATCTGTCCCTTACAATTGGAGCACGGGGCGCATACGTATTTATGTGTGGCAGGGTCAAGGACATCCTGGAAGGCCTCGAGAATCTGTTTCAGTTTCATCCTGCCGGATATAGTCTCTTTCCAGGCCTGGAAATTCATAGAGGACATTATGGCAAGTCCGCTCCCCCCACCGCAGCAATAGTTCTCGACCCCATGAGGTTCCATTTCCCTAAATTGTGGACAGATCTTCCTCAGTATTCGCCTTTGAGGCTCGACAATCCCCGACATTCTAACCAGGTTGCAGGGATCATGAAGTGTAACAGGGAAATCATTCCTCCTTGGATCAAGCCGGATTTTTCCATGGCATACCGCGTCCTCAAGTATTGGTATAGCACTCTCCCGTGGTATGTTCAGGTCTCCGGTTAATACCCTGTCAGCGACAACCAGTAATGCCTTGTGAGCATGTCCGCACTCGCCAACGGAAATCCTCTTTACCTTCAGTTTTCTGGCCACCTCCGCTTGTCTAATCGCTATTCTGGCAAGCTGCACATCATCGTACCAGACCCCGTAATTCACCGCGTCATAGCCCACGAGCTCGCTGGAGAGAGTCCAGTTTATTCCCAGGGTATCGAAAATAATCGCAAAGGCCTCAGTGTTCTCAGGCCAAGAAATAAATTCACCGGCATTTTGCAGGAAAAGGATGTCAGCTCTTTCCCTATCAACAGGTATCTCGATCTCTCTGCCGGTTTTCTCCTGTATTTCCTCCTGCATGAAGTCGATAATATTCTCAAGGGCTTTGGGGGTAATGCCAGTACTGGAACCGACCTCTAGTTGCTGGACCGTTCCCAGCTCGTGAAGCTCCTTGGGAGCAATACCCAGTTCTTGACTGAAAAGCTTCCGTATTTCATGGCTTATCAGTCCGTTATCAACACCCATGGGACACACCTGAGCGCATCTACGACAGAGGGTGCAACGATAGGCTAATTCGGCCAATCTACCGATGGTTCTCGAGTTCAGCTCGATATCATTTCCTGTAAACTTAGAGCGGAATTTACCTTGCTTCTTAAGATACTTCCGAACAATTCTCCTGAGTACTTCCGAACGAAAAGTGGGGCGATAGATTTCCTGCTTCCCGCTGGCCAAGTAAATAGGGCAGACTTCGTTGCAAATCTGACATCTGGCACAGTATTCCAAGGAATGCATCAAGGGTTGCAAAAATGTCCAGTTATCGTCTTTTGAGAGGAGCTTTTTTAGCCCTGACAGGAATTTTTCAACAAATTCCTCCTCTTCCTTTTCGTTTTTGGGTTTTTGTATACCAATAGCCACAACCCCATCGAGAGAAGCCTCGTATTGACGCTTCTGGTCCTCCGTGAGCTGGGGAATAGGGGTTTCCCGATCAGATTGATTGCTTAAGTCCGGCAGGGGGAGCAGGTCTTCCGGGGTGATTTCAACCAGTTGGTCGCTCCGTTTGCCGATATCCCTTACCCTTAATCTCTTCTTCATTGCCCTTGGGCTCTTTCTGATTTGCAGTTGGCATCTTTGATACTACTTCAGCCCATTTGTTGCCGGATTGGATATGCGGAGCTGACCAGCTTACCGGTTGATTGAGACACTTTTCCACCATCCGCTCGATCTTACTTCCCGGCACATTTGGTCGGTCATCCCACCGTATCCAGAGGTAGGCAAAGAACTTAGTAATGTAGTGAATGGAACGAGTAAATGGCAGGTAGATTAAGAACAACGCAAAAGCTAAGATATGGAAAGCTGCCGCTGTCTCAACACTCATGGGCTTCAAGGTGATCAGGCCTCTCCAGAACTGCCTGTACTCGGATAACGTTGGATCCACAAAATACCAAGCGTATAAGCCACTCAGAAAAATCACCAAGGTGAAGAGGTAATTGAAATAATTTTGTGGAGAGGCGTACGTTCGCAACTCTTCATCGCTGAGCCTTTTTATGGCCATCCCAACGCTCCCGAAAGTACCGGTGATGAAGCTGATCCCTCCTGTGACGAGAACCGAGAAGTAGAGGAACCTCCCCAAGGCACTGCTTGATTCTGGGGATACCGCCAGACCGAGGACCATTGCTAACGCACCGAAAAAACAGAATACATGAAAGACGATGATAAATATGAAGCCGATGTGCCAGGGCAACAACACAAGCCAGTATGCTCTGTTACGATGGAAGTATTCCCCCATAGAGAAGTTGTCCTTCAGGAGGAAAAGAATCCCCCTCACTCTTCCCTTCTGACGATTCCGTTTCCACCATTCCAAATCCTCGTAATACGAACCTCCATATTTGCGTTCTGTTTCGTGAAGAACCGGATAGAGTTCCCACCTCAAATGTACAGGCATTCTTGCGATCCTAACCACCTTCACCGCGTAAAGGGTGACAATAAATATGTAACTGAAATAGGTCATTATTGTTAAAATGCTACTCAAACAAACCTCCACTGTGACAACCCAAGATACCTCTACAGGGCTGCCACACCACAGCGCATTGGCTCTGCCCAACCCCAAATGAGCACACCCGGTTGAGATTTGAGCCCCACCAGCACTTGTTCACTTTAAGGGCAAAGTCAGATATTTCTTCCCGGCGGTGAGATTAGCAGACACAATAACCAGGGGGTGTGTTACACACATCCCGTTGGCTTGGGCAAACCAGCAACTTTACAGGCACCCTTGGCCGGACCACTGGGGAACAGCTGGTAGATTTGTTTGAGATCAAATCCGGTTTTTTTGCACAGCATCCGGATTGGCGGGGCAATCTCAAATTTAAGGTAGTAGTCCCTGAGATAATTGACCACCGTCCAGTGTTCCTCGCCCATGGGATGGACATTCTCGGTCTTTGCGAGATCCTCCGCCACACTCTCATTCCACTTGTCCGGCTCCTGGATGAAACCGTCCTCATCAATCTCAATCTCCATTCCTCCAAGCGTAGCCTTTGCCATCTCTCTCCTCCAATGCGTAGTATTAGATCATCGCTGCCGAAAGCCCAGGCTTCCCTTCCCTTGATGCCAGGGAAACGAAGGCCTCAGCCCAAGTCGGCACACCCAGCGCATGGACGTGGGCATACGCAGCGAAGACATTCTTATAGACGATGCCGTCTACCCTGCCATCTATCCCCCGACCCCGCCGTATCCGATAGGCATACCCGGGCTCATCCGACAGGGAAAGCTTGGAATGGTGGAATTCATGACCCCGTATGACAAGGCCAATGGGAAAGAGGGGATTTTCCCCTGACACTTGGGCAACCACGTAGCCGTGGCCTTGAGGACGCTGGCATATCTCCACCTCAGCGGGAATGACGCCGACCATTTGATGCCTCTGACCCTGCCAGCAAATACCCCGACACAAATACATGAGGCCTGCGCACTCGGCATATACCGGTAGACCCTCCTCAACAGCCTCAGCGATATCTCGACGCAGGGAGCGGTTTGCCTCCAGTTCCTCGAGGAAAAACTCGGGAAAACCGCCCCCGATATACAGCCCATCAATCTCGGGCAACCGATCCCTCAGCGAGTTGATGAAGACCAACTCGGCCCCCGCCCGGCTTAACGCCTCAAGATTCTCCGGATAGTAGAAATTGAAAACCCGGTCCCGCATCACGCCAATCGTGGCGTGCCCGATTTCCTTCCTGACGCTGGTTGGACGCCCTCTCAAGGGGGGTCCTAACCTCCGCGCAACGGCCAAGATGCCGTCCAGATCGAGGTGGGGCTCAAGCTTGTCGCCGATGCGCTCAACAATGGGTTCTGCTTCTTCGGATTCCGGAAACGGTATGAGACCCAAATGCCGTTCAGCGATATGCACGTCGTGATCCCTCGGTATGAGGCCGAGCACTGGTATTCCACAGTAACGCTCTATAGCTCCAACCAATTTATGTTCGTGTCTTTTCCCGGAGACGCTGTTCAGGATCACACCTGCAATGTCTGTCTCGGGCTCAAAATGCTGGTATCCGGTCACCATTGCGGCCACGCTCCGGGTCATCCGAGACGTGTTTACTATCAGAATGACCGGGACATGGATTAACCTCGCGAGATGGGCGGAACTTCCTCGTCCGCTGGGATAGAGGCCGTCATAGAGGCCCATGGCTCCCTCGATGAGCCCGAAGTCAACACCTCGGCAGGCCTGTAGGAATGAAGCCCTGGCCCCCTCTTCGCGCATGAGGAAGATATCCAAGTTGCGGCAATTCCTGCCCGTTGCAGCCGAAAGCCAGGAGGGGTCAATGTAGTCGGGGCCCTTCTTGAACGCTTGGATCGCCAAACCACGCCGCTTAAGGGAAGCACCGATGCCTATGCAGACGGTGGTTTTGCCCGAGCGACCCTGGGCGCTCGCGATCATCAGCCCGAGAGCCTCCTGAGCCTTTGATCGTCGATTTCCCATCGATCTCCAGCCTTACCCTCTATCCTTGAGCTTCACGTAGGAAGTGTCCAAGTAGATGTACTCGACCTTGCCTTCCTTGCTCAGCTCGGCTATTGCCTTATCCACAAGGCGCTTTTCCTCTCCAACCGCCCGGGCTACATCGCGGTTCTTGGCCTTGCTCACTGTTGCAAGGTATTCCAGTATCCTTTGCCTAAGCTCCTCGCTCAATGTTATTCCCTCCTTACTTCACCACCTGAACTGTGTCGTCGTTCGGTAGGTTTCCACAGCATGGGTGAAGTCATCTATATGCTGTTCGGTGAATGGAATGTCGGTGAGGCGGAAGAAGGTCTCCCAACCCACCCTCTGGATCCACTCGCCCATCCTTTCGTCTTCCTGAGCATGTTCAGCATAGACACCGACGATCTTCTTGAGGGTGCTCACGAGCTCAGGCCAGCGCGGCGGGTTATTGGGCAGAAACGGGACGATGAGGCGGGAGAACATGGGAGGTTTTCGGGCATTTGAGACCTTGCCTCCTGCGTAGATGGCGACACCATCACCGTCAGGGTCAGCCAGCGGCATTGCCGGACAAACAGTAAAGCAATTCCCACAGTACATGCACAGCTCCTCTCTCACCTCGACGCTCTTGACTTCTTTGTCCGAATGACGCCTGATGGCCCCCGTGGGGCAGGATGCTATCGTCGTGGGAATTTCACACAACGCGTGAAGGTGCTCGTGGTCAACCCTCGGCGGTTTTGTATGGACGCCGACAACGGCGAGATCCGAGCAGTGAACGGCGCCACACATGTTGATACAGCAAGCCAGGGAAATCCTCAATTGCGCTGGCAGCTTCATGTTGGTGAAATGATCATAGAATTCATCCATTATCGCCTTGACGACAGCCGAGGCATCGGTGGCCGCGCTGTGACAGTGTATCCAACCCTGAGTATGAACCACGTTGGTAATGCATTTTCCCGTGCCACCCACGGGGAGCCCGAGCTTTCCCACTTCTTCAATGAGTGGGTCCACCTTGTTCTTGTCCGGAGTCATGAACTCGATATTATACCGGCTGGTAAACCTGAGGTGCCCATCACAGTACTTATCAGCAATGTCGCAAATATCCCTGACGGAGTCCACACTCATCAGCCGGGGAGAGCCCGTCCGCACCGTATAGAGCTCATCCCCGGTCTCGGATACGTGCTTGAGCACCCCGGGCTTCAATATCTCATGGTATTTCCATTTCCCATAATTTTTCTTTATCACCTCGGGAAGCATTTCCCGAAAATCGGGGGGGCCGATGTCCGTCTTAGCCATGACTTACCTCCTTAAGCTGATTTACTTCGCAACTCTCGTAACTAGAAGAAGACATAGGGGTTCGCCCTCGGTTGATTTACCATCTGGGGAACCGGCTTTATTCCTACTGCCCGCAAAAATGTCTTCAGCCCGAGCCTCTGGATAAGTTCAGCAACCCTTTCCCTCGTTCTGCCGTGTTCATCCCACCAATCCCATATCTTCAGGAGAAGGTCCTTTATCTCGGTGTACGGTGGTTCGAGTTTTATGAAGGGAATCAATACCCATGAGAGGTTCGCACCTTTCAATATGGGCGCCTTTCCGCCAATCAAAATGGTAGCGCCACAATCGAGACCCGGACGCAAGGCTTTTGGCATCTTATTGATACAGTGCATACACCGCACGCACTCCTGCGGTTTCAGTTTGAGTTCTCGTGCCTTTTCATCCCATTCCAGGGCACCAGTTGGACACTTGCCGACGACCAACTTCTCTACATTGAGACCTCCCTCCGCGTACTCCCTGACGGCATCCTGGTCAATCCTGAGGCTATCCCTCCACGTGCCGATGATCGTGAAATCGGCCCGCGCTATAGCCGCCACACAGTCGTTGGGACAGCCGGAAGCCTTGATCTTGAATTTGTACGGCCACCGTGGCCGATGGAGTTCGTCCTGGAATTCCATGGTGAGATCATAAATCAGGTTGAGGGTGTCGATACAGGACCATTCGCACCGAGCAGGTCCGACGCACCCCGTGGGCGTCCTCAAGACACTTCCCGAACCTCCCAGATCAAAGCCTATTCCACTCAGGGCGTCAAAACAGGGCTGCAAGTTCTCGGTGGGAGACCCCAAAAGAATGATGTCACCCGTAGAGCCGTGGAAGTTGGTTAAACCGCTCCCGTACTTCTCCCAAACGTCGCAAATCTGCCGTAGCTTCTTCGTGGTGTAAAACCAACCCGAGGGGTGATTTACGCGGAAGGTATGAAAAGCCGCGATGTTGGGGAACTTCTCGGGAACGTCCGAGTACCGCCCAATAACTCCACCGCCATACCCAGTAACGCCGACGATACCGCCATGCTTCCAGTGCGTTACCTTATCCTTGTAGGAAAGTTCCACTACGTTCAGGAGATCATTTGCGGATGGATGTTTCTTTGCCGCACGCTTTATTTGCTTGACGAAACTCGGCCAGGGACCTTTCTCAAGCTCATCCGCCATAGGAGTTTCTTTTCCCATTTCCTCACCTCCGTAAGAGATTTTGCTTATTTTTCTCTATATCGATATAGGAGAGGAGAACCCGCTGCTAACCACGCAAAACCTAAAGAGAAGCTCTTGTCTCCCATAATTACTGAGGATACAGCCTTCAATTCCCCTTCTGCTTCCGATAAAGCGGAGATATATTCCTTAACGTAGCCACGACCTTTTTCAGGGTTTCGAGCGCCCTCTCCACTTCCTCCACGGTATTTTCCATGCCGAAGGAGAAGAGCAGGGTTCCTTGAGCCGCTGCGTAATCCCGGCCGATGGAAAGGAGCACGTGAGAAGCTCGCAACGATCCCGATGCGCAGGCCGAGCGAGTGGAAATACAGATACCCTCCTCATCCAGCAACAACATCATCGACTCTCCCTCCACGTAGCTCACCGAGATCGAGGAGAGGTTTGGGAGGCTCTGGGTCGGGTGACCATTGAAGATGATTTCATCGATGAACCCAAGGCCGTCAATAAATGCCTTTTTCAAGTGAAGCACGTGCTCCATGCGCTGGGGCATCTCCTCTCTGGCCAACTCAGCGGCCTTTCCCATACCCACGATTCCCACCATGTTGTGGGTTCCCCCCCTGCGGCTGTTCTCCTGCATTCCCCCGTCGAGCAGCGGCCAGACTTCCGTTTTCGGACGGATGTAGAGGGCCCCCACCCCGGAAGGGCCGTAGAACTGATCGGCCGCTATGCTCAAGAGATCGACCCCCATCTCCTGAACATCAACAGGAATCACCCCCGTCGATGCCACAGCATCGCAGTGAAAGGGAACTTTCCTCTCCCTCGTAATCCTGCCAATCTCCGCAATGGGCTCTACGGTCCCAATCTCGTTGTTGGCGTGCATGATGCTCACCAAAATGGTCTCATCCGTGATGGCCTTTTTCACATCGTCGGGATCGACCAATCCAAACTCATCAACCGATATTGAGGTCACCCGATAGCCCATTCTCTCCAACATCCGCAGGGACTTCAGCACGGCATTGTGCTCGATGTTGGAGGTAACGATGTGCTTCCCCTTTTCGGCCCTCGCGAGGGCTACCCCCTTTATAGCATGGTTGATGGACTCAGTCCCTCCTGAGGTGAAGATCACCTCCTCGGGGTTGGCGTTGATAAGCCCTGCTACCTTCTCCCGCGCCCCCTCAAGTGTCTCTAAGGCAGCATCCCCAACGTGGTGCTGGCTCACGGGGTTGCCATAACTATGGCTGATGTAATCGATCATCGCCCTCTTCACCTCGGGATGAAGGGGCGTTGCGGAGATATGGTCTAAATAGATTGTGTCCATGGCCTGTTCCTTCTTTCCAAGACCTTGCTATTCACCACGATGCACCGTGGACTTTCCACACAACGCGCAGACAACGGCCTCGTCGGGGAGCTCCGCATCGCAGTATGGACAGTAGCAATGTCCCTCCGGTTTCTCGAGGGGCTCCACCTTTTCGCGTTGACGCTTCTTTCGCCCGGCCCGGCCCTTCTTCCGTTCATAATAGTCCATAATCGCCTGATGGAGGGCATCAGCCCCCAAGTTGGAGCAGTGAAGCTTGTTCTTGGGAAGCCCCTCCAGCTTCTCAACCACGGACTTGTTGCTGATTTTCAAGGCCTCTTCAAGGGTTTTTCCCTTGGCCATTTCGGTCACCATACTCGACACCGCAATGGCTGCCCCACACCCAAAGGTCTCGAACTTAATGTCCTCGATCCGATCGTCCTTCACCTTGAGCGTTATAGTCATCATGTCACCACATACGGGATTGCCGACCTCGCCAATCGCATCAGCGTCCTCAATCCTCCCCACGTTACGGGGATTCTTGAAGTGATCCATGACGGTTTCCGAATACATCACTCTCTCCTTTCAATGGGAACCGAATTTAAAAATATACACAAGTCCGGGCCCTTTTAGAAAGGTCTTTCCATTCACTTCTTATACGTGGGATTCGCAGTATAGGCCCTTTTCAGGGTATCTCCGCGAAGGCCGTTGCGCAACGCTTCCAGAGCCAGGATTTCCTCTGGCGGGATGTTACCCAGGTTGACATTGGGCCCAAACCTGAGGATCAGGTGTTGCTGCTGGCCCTTAATCGGCGCTTCCCATTCGAGCTTTGTGACATCGTCCACGCCGGCGATGATCTTATCGATCTCATCCTGTTTTACCTTCCCCTCGGCATCGTATATGCCGACGCCTTTTCCCGCTTCCCGTGCCTCAACGATGACTTTGAATGCCCCACACTCCAGATCTAAAGCAATCTCCTTGTACATCAGATCTAATGCCACCTTCTCGCTGGGGTCTTTCTTCCCAACCTCAGAGACAACTTTGAAACCCATGTCCACAGCGCGCTTGATGCAGCCGGCCCGGGTGTCCATGTCAACCTCAATGGTCCCGTCGGAGAACTCAATGGCGTTGAAGCCCAGCTCCTTGCAGCGATTCAGGTATTGGGGATATGTCCCCTGCCAGACGCTCACCTCGAGGAAAGTCCCGCCAGGACATACGAATATATCCGCATCCTTGATCATCTCCGTCTTCTTTGCCAAGTAGTCCATGCCCAAAAATGCACTGGTCCCGAAGGTCAACTTGATGAAATCGATAAAGTCGCCTGCACTTTCGATCAAGTCCTTGGCGGCGTTGATGCCCAAGCCCTTATCAAGGACCATGGTCACACCATCGGTGCGGGGCTTAACGCTCCGCCCTGGAACCGGCATCTCGAATACCCCCTCAAAAGATTTCATCTCGCCCATTTCAGATTCCCTCCATACAGTTTTGTGCGCCGGCCAAGGTGGATTTGACCGGGTTAAGCCTCACCTCCTCCACAAATCGATACATGACCTTGAGGCGCTTGGTCATCAGGTCCGGTCTATCCAACCCTCCTACCGGAATACGATCGTAGAGAATGAACGGGGAACCGAACTTCTCGGTGGCGTTGTCGAAGAGGATCTTGACGATTTTCTCCTTCTGGGTGATTGTCTTGACGATGGGGGTATTCCGGCCCGATTCGATCCTGGCGTCAACGATGGTGACTCGGGGATTAAGGTATCGAGGCTGGGCGGCAATGGTTCCCATGTCAATGGCAATCTTGTGACCCCAAGGGTCGCCCACATCGGGTATCTCCACGTTGAGTTTATCTTTCGCTTGGGGGAAATCGTAGATTAAATTGCCCACGCGGATGTTATCATAAAGGGAGCCCATATAAAAGACATATCCCTCATCCGTGAACGCGAAATGGGTCATCTCCGTGCTGAAGATCTGCCAGTCGTCTTCAAGCCCCTTGAGAAGGAAGACGGTTTTTCCGGCTCCGGGGCCTCCGACCACCAAAAGCAGTGTATTCCGAGAGGGGCTGAACATTGAGCTGGCGTGAAAGCTATAGATTTGATGATAGCGCTCCAGCGTGACCAGGAGATACCTGAAGTAGAGCCCCAAGTTCCCAAAGAGGGAATAACGGTTGTCCGAACACTCCTTCTCGTAACGGGTAAAATCCCCCGTTGCCAAAAGCGCTTTCTCCGTAATGGTGGCCTGAGGGTGGACACTTGGGTCGTCGATGGCGATGAAATACGCGTCCAGATCACCCGCGTAGGGGATGGGTTCAATGGAGTGAATGTTGGTGAGCAACGACTCCATTACCTGTCCCTCAAAGTACCGGGGTTCGGTCACGAGCTTCTCGTTGTTGGAGACAATGCCCATCCTGGCTTGGACAATCTTTACCGCACGCCTATACACAACGACACCATTCCAATTCTCAGTCCCCTTCAATATTTCTGAGGACGGACTTCCTCACGTTTTGAATGTGTTTTCTCATCAAGGATTCCGCCAATGCGGGGTTTCTCCTCTCCAGCGCCTCAATGATTTTGCGGTGTTCCAAGAGGGAATGTTCGGGCCTACCTTCGAGGGCCACAGTTCGCAGTCGTAGCATCTGGATATGGTCATTGAGGATGTTCATTATGCTCATCAACCAGCTGTTCTGGCTTTTCTTGGCGATGAGGGTGTGGAATTTCAAATCGGCTTGGGCATAGTCCTTGGATCGATCGCAGATGTTGGCCTCGGAGAAATCCCTAAAAAAAGACCTCATTTCCTCAACGGTCCTCTCATCGATATGGCCTACGGCCAATCTCGCGGCAAATCCCTCCAAAACCTCCCTCACCAAGAGGATTTCAATGATGCTTTCCTTGGAGTGTTTGACAACAAAGGCTCCTCGTCTCGGTATGATCTTGACGATGCCTTCATTTTCGAGGCGACACAGGCTCTCCCTAATCGGTGTCCGGCTTACTCCCAATTGTTTCGCTACACCCTCTTCATCGATCTTTTGCCCCGGGCCGATTTCCTGGAAGAGAATGGCCCTTTTGAGGATTTCATAGACCCTTTCCCTCAGATTGGGAGATTCGATGGATTTTCTAATTCCAAGGTTCATAATATTGTGTATTGTATATCATATTACGGAATCTTGGATCAACCCAGGAAATTTATGACAATCAGTTCGCGCTGCCCGCTGGTGAAGAGAGCGGTAGAAGGGAGAACGCGAACGTGTTATAATAGGGCCTCCATGTCATAACCATACGGATTCACCAACGCGAGAGGTTAAATGAAAATCACGCTCAAATACGGACAAGGTCGACGGGATCTCTCCATTCCCGAAAAGGCGAGCGTTTCCCTTCTGAGCCCGTCAAGCCTACCCGTTTTGAAGGATGTGGAGGAGGCCTTTGAGGCGGCCATGGCGTCTCCCGTGGGCGGCCAAAGGCTGGAGACGATGGATGAACCGGGGAATGTAGCCATTGCCGTGCCCGATGAAACCAGGCCCGCCCCGGTGAAAACCATTTTGCCCCTTCTCCTCAAGCGGCTCTATGCGGCTTTCCCTGATCTAAAGCCGGAACGGGTTACCATCATAATCGGTGGTGGTCTTCACCCGCCTTGTAGTGACAAAGAGATCCGCAGAATCCTTCCAGAATCCGTCGCCCCGGGGTGCAGGGTGGTTTCTCACGATGCGGTTCATTCCCGGATGACTGACTGCGGTAAAACGAGCCTGAAAACCCCTGTGTTGATCAATGCCCACTTTGCGGAAGCTGGTCTCAAGCTGGTAATCGGAAACATCGACCCTCACCAGTTCGTGGGGTTTACCGGAGGGGCTAAGGGAGCGGCGATTGGATGTGGCTCGAAAAATACTATCGAGGCCAACCATGCCCTCATGTTCAACGAAAGGGCTCGTGTGGCCAACATCGAGGGGAATCCCGTCCGATCGGATATCGATAAGGCCGGTGATCTGATAGAGGTTGACCTCGCTATTAATGTGGTCCTCGACACCGCAAAGCGGATAGTCAGGCTCTTGGTCGGCGAGCCCAAAGCCGTCTCCCAGGAGGGTGCCAAGACGTGCGCTGCCCTTTACGGTGTGGCCATTCAGGAGAAGTTCGATATCGCCGTTGCATCATGCGGAGGGTATCCCAAGGATATCAATCTGTACCAAGCCCAGAAGGGGCTTGCCCATGCGGCCCTCGCTGTCAAGCCGGGAGGGAAGATCCTCCTCATGGCGGCATGCCCACAGGGTGTAGGGGATGAAGCATATTTTGGATACGTATCCAGGTTCCCCACGCCAGACGCCGTACTCGAGGATTTCAAGGGCCTGGGTTTCAAGATGGGGGCTCACAAGGCCTTTCTCTTCAGCAGAACGTTGACAGCCTTTGATGTGGCCATAGCATCGGAAATTCAGCCGGAGATCCTCTCGAAGTGTCACCTCACGGCCTGCGACCCCCAGGAGACCCTTGAGAAATGGGTGGAAAGCTCTCCCGGCAGGCCAACTGTGGCAGTGATCCCCGATGGAAATACTACCTATTTTTATACGGAATAGACGGTTGACGGCCGAAAAATCAGACAAAGGGCTTTGCCTGAGCTTCGGAAACCGAGATTGGGCGGACATTTTTCCCTTGACAAAAGCTGATTGTTGAAATAGTGTTGCGCCCATAGACGCGGTCTGCCACGTGTAACGAGATAACCCGGTATTCCGGAGCACGTTGTGAGAAGGTTCCAGAGCCCCCAAGGATATCATTGCAGATCCCGGGGGGCTTTTTTATTTTTGATTTCTCTATTGGGCTGATATACGTGAGGAAAGGCGGTTTTTCATAGATATTGAGGGGATTTACGTTCAGCACCAAACGCTGGGAGGAGGGGTGATGATGAGCGAACATGCAGCCAGCCAATCGAGGCCATGGCATAAATTGTGGCCTCCGCATCTTTCCTATTCCCTCGATTACCCTGATGTTCCAGCGTGGTGGATTTTGAAGCGAAACATTGGCCGTTTTGACGACAAGGATGCCATTGTGTTCCTCGATTATGAGGATATGAGCGAAATTGCCCGCCTCACCTATGGTGCATTGTACAGGAGTGCGGTAGCCCTGTCAGTGGGCCTAAGGGAGCTGGATGTCAAGAAGGGCGACCACGTTGGTACCGTGCTCCCCAATAGCCCTGCCATAATCCAGAGCTATTACGGGATATGGTTGGCCGGTGCTACGATAGTTCCCAATAGTCCGATGGCTAAAGGTCCGGAGTTACGAAAGACGCTCGTCAATTCGGGTGTGACGATGCTCATCGCGGCTGAGGAGAGTTTTCCCGAAGCAAGAAAGGCGTGTGAGGGCCTTGACATCCCGATAGTCGTTGCCCCAACTGGCCGTCCCATCGGGGTAGAAATACCGAGGGACGTGGTTCGCTTTGAGAGCCTGTTGAAGGCCGACAAGGAACCCCTGTCCGATTTCACCATCGATCCTAAGGATGATGTGGCCGTTATCCTCTACACGGGGGGAACCACCGGCGAGCCGAAGGGGGCGATGCTCACCCATAGAAACATCGTCGTCAACACCATACAATTCGCGGAATGGTATGCGTTTGAGCCTGGCAGGGAAATCTGCGTGTGCGCTATTCCCATGTCCCATAGCGGAGGTATGGCTGGTGTAATGAACCTTCCGCTGTACAGCGGTGCCACATTATTGGTAATGCAAAGGGCCAATCCTCCGGTTATGGGAAAGGTCGTTGAGAAATACCGGGCAACCCGTTTGTTCGGCGTCCCCACGCTCTGTGCCGCCTTGTTGAATGACAAAGAGGCCAGCACGTGTGACTATGCTTCCCTTAAGGCGTGCAGAACCGGCGCCGCCCCCCTTCCCGTGAATATTAAAGAAGCCTTTGACAAAATGGCTAAACACGAGGTCCTCGTGGAGGCCTATGGTATTACCGAGACGAGTCCTCTCTGTGTTGCGAATGCCATCCAGCATCCGAAGGCCGGCTCAATCGGGATTCCCCTGCCCGACACGGATGCAAAGATCGTGGATATTGAAACTGGCCAAGAGGTACCACCCAACAGCGAGGGAGAGCTCTTGATCCGTGGTCCCCAGGTTATGAAGGGATATCTGAATAATCCGGAGGCTACTGCTGAGGCCATCAAAGACGCGTGGTTTCGAACCGGGGATGTGGTTCGCATGGACGAGGAAGGTTACTTCTATGTGGTTGACCGGCTCAAGGACTTCATCAATGCCTCGGGGTTCAAGGTGTGGCCTCGAGAGGTGGAGGAGGTACTGTACAAATACCCAGGGGTGAAGCTAGCCGCTGCCGTGGGTGTTCCGGATCCGTACAGGGGGGAAAACGTGAAGGCCTTTATCGTGCCCGCAGACGAGGCCAAGGGTTCTCTTAACGAGGACGATATCATAGCCTTTTCCCGGAAGCATCTCTCCGCGTACAAGGTCCCGCGCATCATCGAATTTCGCGATGAGCTGGTGCTTTCAGCTGCCGGCAAGATATTGCGCCGTGTTTTGAGGGACGAGGAAAGGCGGAAATACGGAGGGCCAAGAAAATCCGTATGAATAGAGACAATTGGGGAGGGAGAAATGAGAAACCAAAGGCAACGAAATCCGCCGACCAGATGACGGGATAGAAACTCGATAGTCGTAGGGTTGCGGGCAGATGAAGCATTCTCAAGTTGGCTCCTGCGAAATCTTTCTGCTATTGAGGAACAATGAGAGGGGGGTTACAGCATGAAAAGGAATGCATATATGCTGACAGCACTATCACTAGTGCTAGCGGTTTGTGTCCTTTTGGGATTTACCACGGTAGCCAGGGCAGAGTACCCTGACAAACCTATCAAGTTAACCGTGTCGTATAATCCTGGCGGTGCTACGGATTTTCAGGCACGCATAGTTACCATGATGTCGCAAAAGTATTTAGGTCAGCCCATCGTGATTATTAACAAACCTGGTGCTGGTGGCTTGGTGGGGTGGAATTGGTTTGTCACTGATGCGTTAAAGGATGGATACGATTTGGTTGCTTACAATATGCCCCATTTTATAGCCCAGTCTATTGTTTTTCCCAAAAAGGCAAAGTACAACATCAGGAACATGGAACCCATCGCCAATTGGGGTGCTGACCCTGCCGTTCTGGTCGTTCCAAAGGACAGCCCCTTCAATTCCGTGAAGGACCTCGTTGATTACGCGAAAAAGAATCCTGGCAAGGTTACCTTCTCCGGGGCTGGGAAATTCGTGGGACACCATATTGCCTTACTCCAGTTGGAAAAGGCTGCCGGTATCAAGACAACATACGTTCCCCACACGGGAGGGGTTCCTGCACTCATAGCGGTTATCGGTGGCGAAGTCATGGCCGGTTTCAACAATACCTCAGACGCCTTTCGCAGCAAGGACCGGTTGAAAATCTTGGCTGTGGCGGACCTGGAGAGGAACTCCTTCGTTCCCGATGTTCCAACCATCAAAGAGGCCGGTTATGACGTCGACGACACCAGCAATAACTTCAGGGGAGTAGCTGCACCTCAAGGGACACCTCCAGCGGTTATCCAGAAACTGGCGGATACCTTTGTAAAGATGTACAAAGCCAAACAAGTTACTGGAAAGATGGAACAAACCGGATGTGGGATAAAGGTGATACCGAGGGACCAACTAAAGGAGGTGTGGAAGAAACGAGAGGCATATCTCAAAGAGGTATTGAAAGAGCTTGTGCAAGAGTGATCTTTCCTATAAGGGGGAGAGGGCTGGCTGCCCTCTCCCCCTCATTATCCATCATCTAAAGTGACCCACAAGACAATTTCATTCGGGATAGGCTAACCATGTTGGATGGAATTCTCGGCGTTATAGATAATTTAGGCAACATATTTACCCTCTATAACCTGGCTATTCTGGTCTTAGGCGTCGTTGGTGGTATTATCCTGGGAGCCCTTCCCGGTGTGAGCCCCACCTTGGCTGTAGCACTGCTGGTTCCCTTTACCTTCTATATGAATCCCGCCAGCGGGCTGATCCTATTAGGGGCAGTCTATACGGCCTCCGTTGCCGGAGGGGCAATATCCGCCATCCTTATCAACGTCCCAGGAGCGCCAGCGAATATCGCTACCCTCATCGATGGGTATCCCATGGCCAGATCCGGCAAGGCAGAATCAGCTCTCTACACCTGTTTCATCAGCTCCTTTATCGGCGGAATATTCGGCATGATAATCATGGTTCTGTTCACGCTTCCTCTCGCTGAATTTGCCCTTAAGTTTCATTCCACGGAAATATTCTGGGTAGCAATTCTCGGTTTGACAGTGGTAGCAGGACTTGGGACTGGAAACATGATTAAGGCCCTCATCTCAGGTGCCTTTGGAGTATGGCTGAGCACGATAGGCAGTAATCCAGTGACGGGAGAATTTCGGTTCATATTCCATAATGTTTTAACAGGAGGCATTTATATCATACCAGCTCTGATAGGCCTTTTTGCTATTCCTCAGGTTTTTTCACTCGTTGAGTCATATGGAGCACAGCGGGCCATATTTCAATTCCGCCGTGAAAAGGGCATCCTGGGGAAGACCTTTATCCAAGTGGTAAAGATGTTTAAGGTCCAGACCATCGGCTCCATCGTTGGGGCGATCATCGGTCTTATCCCGGGGGTTGGGGGGCAGGTAGCTGGGATCGTCTCCTATGATCAGGTAAGGAAATTCTCCAAGTATCCCGATAAGTTCGGCACTGGAATCCCCGATGGAGTGGCAGCAGCTGAGTCGGCAAACAATGCAATGGTCGGCCCTTCATTGGTGCCCCTTTTGACGCTCAGCGTTCCTGGAAGCCCCACCGCGGCGGTACTGTTAGGGGGACTCCTTATCCACGGGATCTTTCCAGGTCCAGACCTTTTCCGCCTTCATCCCTCCGTTGTCCACACCTTTATCGGCTCTCTGGTCTTGGCTCAAGTGGGAATGTGCGTCTTCGGTATTATGATCTCCCGTTACTCCAATTGGGTGGTAAAGGTACCCGACCTCTACATGGCTGCATCCATTGTCATTCTCGCCACCTTCGGCACATACTGTGTTCAAAACAGCTTCGACGATGTGATTGTGATGTTTGGCCTGGGAACGCTCATGTACATTGGAAGCAAATTCGGGTTTTCCGCATTGCCAGTGGTCATGGGTGTTATTTTAGGCGGCATCGCGGAGAATAGTTTTTTGAAAGGCCTGCTCATAGCTGGAGCAGGGAAGGGCTTGCTATCGCATTTCTTCACCGGGCCGATCAATGTAATCATTGTCCTCATGTGTGCTGCGTCTATTGGTTATGGAATTTATAGTGGGAGAAAAGGTGAAAGAAAAAAAATGCAAGTCAAGAAGAGGGACGCCGTAGTTTCCGCGGTCATCTTGATGAGCACGATTCTGGTATACAGCTCCATGAAGGCGAAAGACCCGTTGACCCCTATCTTTCCCGCCGCAACGCTCATCATTATGGGTTCTCTCTCGTTGCTGTTGCTCATTCTGGCCCTGGCATCAATGATGGCCAAGCGAGAGCCTACAGATGTGAGCCCGATCCGCTTCCCCTTCCCCAGGATAGTTGTTACAGGCCTGCTGATAATCGGTTACCTCTCTGTGCTCAACATCTTGGGCTTTTACTTCACCGCGTTCGTATTCTATCTGGTTTTTACCTCTATCGTCGCGTTGGATCGAGAGGTCATTTTCAGTCGCCTCCGCAACAGAATACTCACGTCAGTTCTATTCGTAGTCATCCTGGTCATGCTCTTTAAGATGCTCCTCAAGGTGCAAACCCCTGCGGGCTTGGCATTCTGAACTATCTTTCTCCCTATGATCCCCCCGAATGCCCTGCCTTCAGCTTGTATTGCAACCTGCATAGTATGATAAAATTACCCAGAAACCCCGCTTTTGAATCAGAGGGCACCCGGATAAGGAGGGCCGAGGGCACATGATCATCCGCATAAACAAGGAATTCTGCAAGGGCTGTGGTTTTTGCATAGAGTATTGTCCGAAGCACGTCTATGAGCTTTCTGATGAGCTCAACACCAAGGGCTACCAGCTACCTCGAATAGCGAGACTCGAGGACTGTTCGGAGTGTGGGCAGTGCGACCTGTACTGTCCAGAATTCGCCATCGTGCTTGAGGAGACAACCCCAAGCATGAAGATACCTGAGGTAAAGCTGAAGAAAAGAGGAGGGTGAGCCGTGGGAAAGGCCGTCAACACGGGAAGGTACTTCGTCCAGGGAGATGAGGCCATAGCTGAAGGTGCCATAGCGGCGGGCTGTAGATATTATGCGGGTTATCCCATAACCCCGGCCTCGGAAATATCCGAGTGTATCGCTCGTCGGATGCCCGAGGTAGGAGGGGTTGTTATACAGATGGAGGACGAACTCGCATCCATCCACTCCGTTGGCGGTGCATCCGCTGCCGGCATGAAAGCGATGACCGTTTCCGCTGGCCCCGGGATCAGCCTCAAGCTGGAGGGCCTGGGCTGGGGAATCAAGAACGAGCTTCCCTACGTTGTCGTTGACGTGCAGCGGGCCGGTCCGAGTAATGGTGTCGCCACCCGTGTCGGGCAGGGCGATCTCTACACCGTCAAGTACGGATCTGCTGGTGGCAACAACTCCATCATCGCCCTTTCGCCCATGAGCACCCAGGAGGCCTTCGACTTGACCATTGAGTGTTTCAACCTGGCGGAAATCTTCCGAACCCCGGTCTTCCTCCTGACCGATGAGACGGTGGGCCATACTCGGGAGCTGCTGATAATTCCGGAGGAGGGCGAGGTAGAGATGGTGGAGCGTAAGAAGCCGACGGTGCCACCTGGGGAATTCCTGATGTATCCCCTCGACACACCTGAAGTCATCAACTATCCATTCCCCGGCATAGGAGAGGGTTACGGGATCTGCGTATCGCCCTATACACACACATCCCGAGGTTATGCCACTACCGCGGAGCTCGATCAGGACAGAATGGCTCAGAGGCTCGTGAGGAAGGTAACCGAGAACCTCGACCTCCTCACCCGCGTTCAGGAGGAGATGATGGGAGATGCCGAATATGGCATCATCGCGTATGGCTGCGAATCACGACCGGCACTGGAAGCCGTGAGGAGGGCGAGGGCAGCGGGCATCAAGGTGGGCTTTTTGCGGCCCATCATCGTGTGGCCATTCCCGGATGAACCCGTCTACAGAATGGGCTGCAAGGTGAAAAAGATCCTCGTCCCCGAGCTGAACCGAGATGGCCAGTTAACCAGGGAAGTAGCAAGGGCTGTCGAGGGACAGGCCGAGGTTTATCACCTTGGCTCCGGCGGCGTTGAGCCGCATCTGCCGGATCTCATATTCCAAGAACTAAGGAAAATCGCTGCATAGAGTTGCGACGGTGATAGAGAGGAGGCTTCTGAGATGAACGCCCATGAAGACATGGAAAGTCCAATGCACCCCTTGGTGGAAAAATACCTGAGGGCAGAAAGGATGCCCCACATGGCGTGCCCGGGCTGCGGCATAGGCCAGGTGGTCCACGCTACCCTCATCGCCTGCGATGACTTGGGGTTAACGCCCGAGAACACGGTTTGGGTCCAGGGGGTGGGATGCTCCAGCAGGATAACCTATACGCTGTGGAAGGGGGACAATATCGACGCCCACCACGGCAGGATATTTGCCGTCGCCACGGGCATGAAGCTTTCGAGGCCCGACCTCAACTTCATTTGTTTTACCGGTGATGGCGACTGCGCGGCCATTGGTGGAAATCACTTCTTGCATGCATGCCGGCGCAACCTGGACGTCACTGCCCTGATGTTCAACAACGCCATATACGGCATGACGGGAGGCCAAGTAGCTCCTACTTCGCCTGTAGGAGCTACCACTATGACCACCCCCTATGGAAACATAGAGGACCCCATGGATGCCTCGAAAGTAGCTGTGGCAGCTGGTGCTTCGTACGTCGCCCGTTGGCGCGGCACGGACTTCAAACAACTCATAAACTCCATTAAGAAGGGGATCCAGACCAAGGGTTTTAGCTTTATCGAGATACTGGTGCAATGTCCAACTCAGTTCGGGCGATACATCTTGAAGACCGGCGATCCGAGCAAGATCATCAAGTGGTACAAGGAGAACACGGTGACGCTCAAGAAGGCCGAAAAGATGTCCCCCGAGGAGCTCAAGGATAAGACCCTCATCGGCGAATTCGTCCATAGGGAGGATCGAACCGGCATCGTGGAGCGGTATTGGGAGATGGTTAAAAAATACAGAGCGTGAGGGCACGGAAATGGCGAGAAAAGAAATACGTTTTGCCGGATTCGGAGGCCAGGGCCTGCTGCTTGCGGGAATCATGCTGGGCAATGCTGCCACAATACGGGCCGGCAAACATGCAGCCCAAACCCAGTCCTACGGCACTGAGGCCCGAGGTGGGGCCAGCCAGTGCAACGTGGTCATCGATGATGAACCCATCACATACGTAGGTGTTGTACGTCCTGATGTCTTCGTGTGCATGAGCCAGGAGGCATACGATAAGCTCATAGGGGACTTGAGAGAAGGTGGGACGGTCTTTTACGACGCGGACCTCGTCAAGATTAGGGACGTCCCGGGCACCAAGCAGATTCCCATCGCCGCCACGAAAACAGCCATCGACCTGCTCGGCAGAAAGATCGTGGCCAATATGGTTATTTTGGGTGCCCTCGTTGAGGCAACCAAAGTTCTCGATGTTGACATCGTAAAGGCCTGCATCAAGGATAACGTCCCGGAGGGAACGGAGGAACTCAACCTAAAGGCCTTCGATGAAGGGAGAAGGCTGTACGGGGAAGGGCAAAGAGGTTAGAGGTTAGAGGTTAGAGGTTAGAGGTTAGAGGCTGGAGGCCAAATGTCAAATGTCAAAGTTCAAATTCCAAATGACGTGAGAGAATCAGTTTCTTGGTTTCATTGGTTTAATTGGTTGAATTGGTTAAAAATGGAAAGTTCAAATCTCAAAATCCAAATTTCAAATTAAATTCAAGTGACAAATGATGGGGTCTGAAACACGAGCACGAACACGATCCTCTAATGCGGTCTGCCGTCCGCCGTCTTCGGTCCCAATGATCACGGACACGCAACACGAACGCTGAGCGAGGGGACAAGGGTGTTCTCCGAAGGAGAATATTCCTGAACAGCGAAGGGTGGAAACGGATGATTTCCAAGGGTGCGATATGAGCGCAAGAATATTGGTGACGGAGAATATCGTAGGTCCCGGAATGGAAGGGTTGAAGGCCAAATACGGGATGGACTGGGATAAGGATCTCTGGCGCAAACCCGATGAACTTCTGCGTATGGTTGGTAGCTATGATGCCCTCGTAGTCCGAAATCAGACGAAGGTTACCGCGGATCTCTTGAATGGTGCGACGCGCTGTATCGTGGTAGGGAGGGCTGGTGTGGGCGTTGATAACATCGATGTAAAGGCCGCAACCGATCTCGGCATTGTGGTTGCGTATACGCCGGAGGAAAACGCCATATCCGTCGCGGAGCAGGTGATGGGATTGATGCTCTGCCTGGCGAGGCGCTTCCCGGGTGCCGATGCCAGCGTGAAGCGAGGCGAGTGGAAGAGGATGGAATTTATGGGAATGGAGCTCTTCGGAAAGACCCTCGGAATTATCGGCCTCGGGAGGATAGGAGCACGGGTTGCTCTCCGTGCGGCCGCCTTCGGCATGCGCGTTATTGGCTATGACCCGTATCTGACGAAGAATCATTTCACTGTCACGGAGACCCATGCGGAGCTCGTGGATATGGACACGGTCCTCAAGGAGAGTGATTTCATAACCATACACGTGCCCTCGACGCCAGAAACCAAGCATATGATCAATAAGGACACATTGGCCAAGATGAAGCCGACGGCTTATCTCGTAAACACCTCCCGTGGTTCCGCGGTGAACGAAGAGGCTCTTTACGAAGCCCTCACGAAGGCTAAACTGGCGGGGGCGGCCTTGGATGTCCGGGAAGAGGAGCCGCCGGAAGAGAGCCCACTGCATGAACTGGACAATATTCTCCTGACGCCCCATGTGGCTGCCTTTACCCGGGAGGCTCAGGATAGGGTGGTTGAATCTCTGGCCGAGGACGTGGATAGGGTGCTCTCGGGCAAGCCCGCGTTAAGATTCGCCAACTTTCCCTTGCCGAAGCGGTGAACCCACCCTCGCACATCAGATCTTTACCGTTGACAAAGGTTTCAAAATTGGGTAAAAAGGCAACACTGAACAGCAATTTTACGGAAAGGAGGTTGTGATGATGAAACGCGTAATGATTTTGGCATTGGTCCTGTTGCTCGTGGGCTTATGTGTAGGCCCTCTAACGGTTGCTGCCGCGGGTTTTCCCGAGAGGCCGGTTACCTATAGCGTCCCCTGGCCTCCGGGCGGGCAATCCGATGTGGAAGCGCGGCGACAACAACCCATGCTGGAAAAAATTCTCGGCGTCAAGGTGATCGTCCAGTACAAACCAGGGGGTGGTGGTTCCCTCGGCTGGTCTGAGCTGATCAAGCAGAAACCGGACGGCTATTTCATCTGTGGCATCAATATCCCCCACATTGTCTTGCAGCCCCTAGCCCGAGGCGATGCCGGATATAAGACAGAACAACTGTGGCCCATCTCCTTGTTTCAGGCCACGCCAATCGGCCTTGCCATAATGAAAGATGCCCCGTTCAAGACCTTGGAGGATCTCATCGCCCACGCCAAGAAAAACCCCGGTGCCATCACCTGCGGGGGTTCAGGAACCTGGTCAGGACATCACATCGCCCACCTCCAGTTTCAAAAACTGACGGGCGTCACAATGACCTATGTTCCCCATAAGGGAGCAGCGCCTCAAGTCGCCGCTTTTCTGGGTGGCCACGTTAAGGCCATTTGGGGAAACTCAAACGATCTTGTGACCCACAAGGAGAGAATCAGGGTATTGGCCTTTGGGACGACCAAGCGGTTTCCCCACTTCCCGGACACACCGACCTTTAAGGAACTGGGAGTCGACCTTCTTGCCAGCATTGACAGGGGCGTGGCAGCACCGCCGGGAACTCCAGCTAAGATCATCAAAGTACTGGAAAAGGCCTTCTTGAAAATCACCGGGGACCCCAAGGTTCAGGATCAGATGCTCAAAGAGGGATTTGTCACGCTGCAGATGGGCAGTAAGGAAAGCAAAACCTACATCGCTGAAAAGGTAAAGGTCTACCAACCCATTGTTAAGGAATTCAAGAAGTAAGAGGGACTGTTTTCATAAGGCAAACCCGGAGGGGGGTGTGATTGAGTCACACCCCCCTCTCAACACAAGGTCTATTTCATGTTTGAAGCGGCTTTCCTCGGTCTGGCCAAGGTTTTTCAACTCGGCAATTTCTTCTGCCTGGTAATCGGCGTCATTTTCGGTATCGTCATCGGCGCACTACCCGGTTTAACGGCGACAATGGGACTTGCTTTGCTGATCCCCTTCACGTTCACCATGACCCCGGCAATGGGGCTCATTATGCTGGGGGGAATCTATGTCGGTGCCATGTACGGGGACGCCATCCCCGCAGTTCTCATCAACACTCCTGGCACTCCGGCCGCCATCGCAACCACCTTCGATGGGTTTCCCCTTGCCCAAAAGGGAATGGCCCAGCATGGCCTGGTCGCCGCGGCACTTGCTTCGGCCTACGGCTCCCTTCTTGCAAATATCGTATTGGCTACTTCGGCGCCTCCCTTGGCAGAGGCATCCCTCAAATTCGGACCTCCGGAATACTTTTGGCTGGGAATCTTTGGCCTGACCATCATAGCCACCCTCGCTGTAGGCTCTCTTGTTAAAGGATTGCTGGCTGGTGCACTCGGCCTTCTCCTCAGCACCATCGGTATAGCCCCCATTGGAGGCGACATCCGCCTCACCTTCGGGTATACGGAGTTACAAGGCGGCGTCGAGCTCATCGTCGCGCTGATCGGTTTCTTCTGTCTTCCGGAAATCCTTTCGAGCTTTATCGCCAAACGCCAGGCAACCTATTCCGCTGAAAAGATAATCCCGAGATTCTCGGTTGTCCGTGAAGTCATTATCTCCCTCTTAAAGATGCCAGTCCTCATGCTTCGATCCTCCGCCATCGGTACCATCATCGGCATTGCCCCAGGGGCCGGTGGCAATATCGCCAGCCTCGTCTCCTATAACGAGGCAGTCCGATGGGACAAAAATCCAAAGGAATTCGGGAAGGGAACGATCAAGGGGGTGGCGGCGAGCGAAGCGGCCAACAGCGCCATGGCGCCCGGTTCATTGGTCCCCTTGCTGACCTTGGGGATACCGGGATCCCCGCCCGCTGCGGTCATCCTCGGAGCGCTGATGTTGCACGGCATGCGTCCGGGCCATGAGCTCTTCTCCACCCATGCAACGACGACCTTCGCCTTCATCATGTCCATGCTCCTGGCGGCAGGCCTTGTCACCGTCATTGGAAGCTTCGGTTCATTCCTCTATCCGCGAATCCTCAACATTCCCGCCCGCCACTTGGCGCCGGGAATTATTTTCATGACCATTCTCGGCTCCTATTCCATCCGGAACAATATCTTGGATGTCTGGATCATGTTCCTCTTCGGCGTCATCGGCTTTATCAGCAATAAACTGAAATTCCACCCGGCCCCCATCGTCCTGGGCTTGATCCTGGGACCCTATGTGGAAGAGGGCTTGGTTCAGTCGGTCCTCTGTGGCCGCGCAGGAGGATCTATCTTGGCCTATATGTTCCTGCGCCCCATATCGCTTGTGCTCATCGCTTTGTGCATACTCTCTGCCTTATGGCCACTTTACGCCTCTTGGAGAAGCAAGGGAAAAATAGGCGAGAAGATACTATAACTCATATGCTTAATGCGGATTTGATTATAGGGATTGTCTCACTGGTTATCGCTGTAACGGCGTGGGTTCCAACACGGGGGCTGACACTCTTGGGTGGCGTTTTCGTGGATTATACCCTGATCGTCCTGGCCTCTCTGAGCGTAGTCATAGTAATCAAGGGAATCGCCAAACCCGAGAAACTTCGTTTCTTTGAGAGCGTGGTGGAACGAAATAACATCCTCATAGGTCTCGCTATGTTGTTGGTCTATCTCGTCTTCATGCCCAAGGTAGGGTTTCTGCCAGCCAGCTATCTCATGTACGCGGCCTTTAATTGGTACCTCAGTGAAGATCGGATGAAGACCAAAAACATCATCATATCCGTGCTCGTGAGCCTCGTGGTAGTAACCGGTTTTTACCTGGTCTTCCGCAACGTCCTGGGGGTCCCCCTCCCCAAAGGCTCATGGTTTGATTAACGTGCTCGAATAACGCCATCCTTGAACCGGGGAACAATAGGAGCACTATCTATCGCGGCGCACGTATCAATGTCCTTTCCCAGGCCGAGGCCTATGAGATGTTGCCCCCATTCGGATCGGAGGAGCATTCCCCGAATATCCCCCTTATGAACGGCGCACAACATCTGTGTTACAGCCGCTGCGTCGCTGTTTTCAAGTCCCCCCGATAGGCCTTCGCTCAACCCATCAACAATCATCCCGGCACATACGGCATCTCCGAGGGAGAAGACGCCGAAATCCCCGGAACAGGCTATGAGGATGTCTCTATTGAGGCTAAGCAACTCCTCACAGACCGCCGATACGTTGAGAAAAGAGGCAATGAGGACTTCCCTGGCGCTCTTCAGTTCGTGCATCGCCTTTGTTCCGTTGCTCGAGGTAAATATGATGTCCTTTCCCTTGACGATTTCCTCCGTATAGTCGTTGGGAGAATTGCCAAGATCAAAGCCCTGAACCTTTACCCCTCTTTTCGCCCCCCCGAGGAGAACTCTTCCCGGCTCGAATTTCTCCGCCAGCTCCCTCGCCCCTTCGATCGTGGTTATGGGTATGAAAGAAGAGCACCCATTTTTGAGGGCCATAATCGCCGATGAAGTCGCCCTCAATACATCTATGACAACACCGATTCTATTCTGCTTATCCTTGTACTGTACCTCATCAGCGGTAAACGCCACATCAACCCTCATCTTTGACCCCCTTAGATTTATGCTATCTTTTGCCACCTCATCGCCCCCTCCATAAATATGATCAATCCCCAACATTTGGCAAGGGAAAATATCGAGATTCCTGATAAACAGAAAAAACGAGCTCTGAGCGCGAATTAAGATTTTTTCGTTAACCATTCTTAGTGAAGCGAAACGGGAGCAAATCCAATGTCTGAGCCTGAAAGGCGAGTTTTGGATTTGCAGTGAAGCGAACTTTAGAATGGTCGAAAAAATATTTCTGAGCAGCGAAGAGCGAGTTTTTCCGAGATCTCATATTCGGGATGAATTCATGTTGAAATTCGAAGGGCTTTAACGGTAGAATAAACCCGATTGAAAAGGTATTTCTCGCAGAAATGAGAGGGAGGTTACTCATGGAGGCAGTCTGTTACACTTTGGAAGCGGCTTTGGAGAAAGCCATCGAGCAGGAACAAAAAAGCTTCGAAATCTACCGCCGGGCCCTGCAGATCGTCAAGGATCCGTCGGCGCGCAAGCTCCTCAAGGAGTTGGCAGAGGAGGAGCTGGAACATAGACATGCCCTCGAAAAGGCCCTGGTCGGGGAAACGGTGGCCCTTCACGACGAAAAGGAAAAGGCCGGTCCTACCATGAACTTGACTCTATTCGTTCAGGAAAAGCCCCTTGATGAGAATGCAACTTCCCAGGATGCCCTCGCCTTCGCCATGCACGATGAAAAACGGTCCGTCGATTTCTACCAGCAAATGGCCACCCAGTGCGGCGGCGCGCCCATGGAGGAGATTTTCTCCAAATTACAGAAAGACGAGACCAAGCATCTTGCCCGACTCGAGGAGACCTACGAAAAGCTCTACATGAGCCAGATGTAGCACTAACTCATCACTATACTCTGCACTCGTGTTTCATGCCTCAGTGGATTCATGTCAACGGGCTCCAGGTATGCCCGCAGTGGGAGCTCGCACCATCTGTAACCCCCAACGAACCTCGAAAGGAGGACCTTAAAGATGAAATCCTTCAGGGAGGAGCTCTGGTTCGAGACCCGATCGAGGAGGGAGTATATCAACATCACCCCCCAGGTCGAGGACTGTATCAGGAGAAGCGGGATCAAGGAGGGGCTCTGTTTGGTCAATACCATGCACATCACCGCCTCCGTCTACATCAACGATGCCGAATCCGGCCTGCTCCAGGATTACGATGAGTGGCTGGAAAAACTCGCCCCCCATGAGCCGGTATCCCAGTACCGCCATAACCGCACCGGCGAGGACAACGGCGACGCCCACCTGAAACGCCAGGTCATGGGCCGGGAGGTGGTGGTCGCCATCACGAATGGAAAACTTGACTTCGGCCCCTGGGAGCAGATTTTTTATGGGGAGTTCGATGGCCGGAGGAGAAAGCGGGTGCTCGTAAAGATCATTGGGGAGTGAAATACAATGGAAGGTTCAGCGATGAGAATCGGTAAAGATTTTCAACCCCTTTCTGTGAAGAATGGATGACCCCTGCCCGTCTAACAGTTGCTTGCCGAAAATATTGCCAGAAATAATTCAATCGCCAATCGATAATTTTGGGCTCCCTACTTGATACAAGATTTCATCTTGAATTCGAAGCCTGGACTGCGAGAATTCTTTTGACTTCGGCTGACTCTGCACCTATAATGGGAGGTAGTTGGTTATGATTTCTGTCTGTTTATGTGAACAATGCATAAATGTGGAAACCCCGAGGGAGAGCGGCAGTATCAATAATTACTGAATATCCGACACGACTTCGGAAATATACGATGAGATGAAACTAGAAAACAAAGTGCTTTGCATATTCTGCTCCGAAGAAAAAGATCCTAGTACAGAGCACGTCGTTCCAAGATCGCTTGTCGGAAATCTGACGATCCGTCATGTCTGCCGGGAGTACAATAACACGTCAGGTCACGAGGCAGATTCTGATTTTGACGCAAACTACTACATGGCCCGTGCCTATAAGGAGTTAGGCTGGGAAGGCAAGTTAGTCGAAGCCATAAAGAAAGCAGAGGTCACAGCTACTGATAGAGAATCAGTGATCTCCATGAAGCTGAAAGTAATAGATAAGAATGAGTTCCGGTTTATTTCTCAAGAGCTCGAAGATGGCAGTCGTATAGTCCCAGAACAGGAAGCGAATGATGTAATTCAGAGGGTGGTTGATCGCCGGAGCAAAGACTATCTTGAGCAAGGACTTTCAAAGGAGGAAATAGAATCGTACAAAGAGAAGCAAGCTTGGATTTGAACTAATCCAGCATTCATCCGAACT
>Ga0209636_10000428_pt1 | contig 40487 bp, 40 predicted proteins | sample DeeMarSWOR152_54_FD_187464 | JGI IMG/M metagenome (GOLD analysis project Ga0209636, IMG submission 187464) | Marine sediment microbial communities from White Oak River estuary, North Carolina - WOR-1-52-54 (SPAdes) (version 2) | ecosystem: Environmental > Aquatic > Marine > Intertidal zone >... | reverse complement strand
TTTGATTTTGTTCGGCTCAACTTTGAATGGATCATGTGACAAAACTGTCAAGTCAGCATACTTGCCCACTGAAATCGAGCCTTTCACTTCCTCTTCAAACGAGAAATAAGCTGCATTTACCGTGTAGGCTTCAAGCACCTCTCTAACTGACAGTCGTTCTTCTGGAAAAGAATCTCGCACAACCGCTGCCCACAAACCCAAAAGTGGATCTAGAAGCTCACTCGGAGCATCTGAGCTGGCAGCGATACAAATGCCCCCGTTAATCATAGACTTGAACGCGTAAGTCCAACGGGCCCTATCGTGCCCGAGCCTGTTTTCAATCCAGAAATCTGAAGTCACGAAAGGAGGTTGCACACAAACCAGCAGACCGAGCCTCTTGATCTGCTTAAGCAAGGTTGGATTTACCATGGAAGCATGTTCAATGCGATGCCGCTTCTGGGTGATATGCTCCTTGCCCACCGCATTCTTGAAGGCTTCCAAAGTTTCGCTCAGAGCTCTGTCGCCGATAGCGTGAACTGCAATCTGAAAGCCAGCTTTGTCCGCTTCGCTGAAGAGTCTGCGAAGCTCTTCTTGCTTGTAGTAAAGAACGCCCTTGGCTGTTGGTTCATCAGTATACGGACTTTCCAAAGCTGCTGTACGAGCACCCAATGAACCGTCGGTGAATATTTTCACACATCCAATTCTCAGGAAGGGTCTGCTCAGACGCTTACGCTCGAAGCTTTTGAGATGTTCAATCGGAACCATGATGTTAATTCTAAGTGACAGTTTCGCCTGTTTTTCAAGTTTCATCAGAGCATGGATTTCGTCTGGTTTGGAGGCAAGCCACGTAACGCTGGTCAACCCCAGTTTGACTGCTTCTGCACAAGCTCGACTGCATGCGGCAAGCAGCTCTCTTTCACTGAGCTCAGGCAGATTGCAGACTAAATCTGACGCTCCCTCACGAAGAAGGCCTGTTGGCTTATCGGTTTTTGGATCTCTGTCGACAAGATTCCCAAGAGAAGAAGCTTCCGTTGTGTCCATCCCGGCGATTTCCAGGGCTTTGCTGTTTGCCACGCTGACGTGTCCGCAGACTCGAGTGAGAAGAACTGGATTATGAGGTGAAACCTTGTCCAAGTCCCAGCGAGTTGGATATCTGTTTTCTTTGAGTCGGTCTTGATCCCAGCCTCGACCTAGAATCCATTTTCCCTTTCCGGTCTCCTGCACCTTCGCCTTCAGTCGGCGCTGAATCTCCTTAACCGAGGAAACGTGTCTCAGGTCCAAATCTGGAAATGGATGCCCAAGTGAGATCATGTGGGCATGCGCATCATTCAAGCCTGGCACAACAGTCTTGTGCTTCAAGTCTATGGTCTTAGTCTGCTTCCCTATCCAATGCTTAATCTCAGAATATGTACCTAAGTGAGCAATTTTGCCCTTTTTCACGGCAACCGCTTGAGCACGAGGGTTGGAATGGTTCAAAGTTATGACGTTACCGTTGAATAGGACCAGATCGGCCTTCATGAGATTTCGCTCGCTTTTGTGCTGGTTAACACTGGGTCGGTTGTCTAATTATGATTAACGCCACTTTATTGAGGAGAAGCGAAAACGAAGATGAATAAAGCTATCTGATCCAGTTTTGCCCAGCTTTGCGTTGCAGAAGCAGCCTTTTCTCATAGTTGCGTCTAACACGTATTCTAGGCGTGGGCTTTCTTTTCTCCACTGGAGCGATCTTAGGAGTCTGTGATCTGACCTTTCCAGCTTTTGAAAGACTTCCGTGTGTGGGCATCTGTTAATTCCTCTGATAAGACCAATTCAAGGGCATTCTTTTAAGGATTTTCTTTTCTAGTCAATCTCATCTAAGCCTGGGGGCAAATCTACCCTTGGGTGTCGCTGCATTTTGATAACGCCGCGAGTGAGTATGTTTTTCTTGACCTCAGAGTTTTCGTGAAGTTCGACATCGCCAAGGGCGACAACGGACAATGCAATGAACACGTTCTCGCCGATTCTAACCGAACCCTCAGAATGCACTGAGCCTCCAATTACCACGTCATCCAATATGGTCACGTCTCCTTCAGAAACCACGTTTCCTTTGACTACAACGTTGCTTCCAATGTGCAGATTGCCTTTAGCCTTGATGCTGCGATGAAAAACGCAAGAATCTTCTACAGTCAAAGCTCCTTCAACAACGATGTTGTCTGAAACCTCGAATCGAGGCGAAAACACTACATCACCAAATATGCGGGTCGTGTCTTTGCCGATCTTGGCAGTCTTAGCTCCAGCTCTGTTTAGGATATCTTCTAGGCTGTTCCCGCTGTCAGAATTGCCATTTGATTCAAACCTGATTGTGATAGGTTTCTTGACGCTTCCTCTGATTCGTCTCTCGAATGACATTCTGAAAATTCTACGCGGTCCCCTGTCTCTGGGATTCTTGAGCTCGATGATGAGCGGTGAGAATGCCAAGACAACGAAGATCAAAGCTGCAACTAGCAGAATTAGCAGCAAAAGAAAGGGATCTATGAGCGTTTTGCTTTTCCTCCAACATGAGCTGTCTTAGCCCAATCATGCATTTTTCTGCCAGCGATTTTGGAGAACATGAGATCAAGGAGAGCCTTGGAACAGATGAACACGTTGAAAACAAAAGAAACTAGCAGAACTGGAATTATCCAGCTTACGCGAACTCGTCTATCCAAGTAAATGCCGACTCCAACCTCAAAGAACGAAGCAAAGTTCCCTGCGCTGCTATACATGAAAACGGGTAGCAGAGTCCAGATCGAATCAAACCAGTTGACGGGGTAGAGAAAGAAGATCACGGCGCCGAGAAGCCAAGACAACCCCACAAGAATCGGAACGAAATACATGCCTAACACGAACAAGCCGTCGACTTTCTCCCGTAACCTCAAATTCCTGTTTCTGGTGAAAGTCGAAAAATGCTTGAAAAAACATTGCATGTGCCCCTTTGCCCATCGATGCCTCTGTCGCCAGTAAGATCTCCAGTCTTCAACAGCTTCCTCGTAACACTCAGCTTCATTTGCATACCTGATTTTGTAGCCAGCCTCGTATACTTGAAAGGTTAGGTCTGTGTCCTCTGTCAGCATATTATTGTCCCAGCCGCCAAGGTATTCGATCAGATCGCCTCTTATGGCGCACACTGTTCCTCCGCATTGAGGAATCAGCCCAAGGTTGTCTCTGGCTAGCTGGTCTACACGATAGCCTCCAATACGTTCCAAGGCAACAAGCTTCGAGACAAGGGTTGTCGGCTCGTTAAGAACCGTTATCCTACCCTGCACTACTCCTACTTCTGGATCGACGAAATAGCCAGTTAGTTTCTCAATGATGTCAGCTTGCGGATAGTAGTCAGCGTCAAAACAGATCAGAATCTCACCAGTTGCATGTCTGACTCCGTCGTTGAGCGCGCTGGCTTTGCCTCTTCCGCCAACATCTGCGCCTCTATGAAGAACCCTGAAATAACTGCAAGTCTTAGCGAATTCATCTGCAATTCTGCCCGTGTCATCTTTTGAGGCATCATCAACCATAATCACCTCAAGCTTATCCTTAGGATAAGTCAACTCCGTAATTCTTTGCAGAAGCCTGCCTACGACTGCCTCTTCGTCTCGCGCTGGTATCAAAACTGAAACTATTGGTCTGAAACTCAAGCCATGTAGCGAATAAAGTGGCTGGCTCCTTCGCTTGTACAAAGCGGTGAGCGAAAAAACGTAATGTCGCATCAAATACAACGACATAACGGCGACGAGAAGCGCAAAAGTGGAATAGAGAAGCAGGTCAAGCATTTTGAATCAGCGCCTTTTTCCTTGAAGCCAAGTTAGACAGCATAAGAGACCAGACTGCAACCATCCAGAAAATATCAGTAAGCGGACCAGTCAGGAAGTCAGCAATTGTGAAGACGCTAGCTCCAAAGTGATATGAAATCAAAACAGCTATTGACAGTCGAATTAGACTCCAAGTCAAGCCCATGAGAAAGCCGAGTTCTAACCACGCAACCTTAAGAAGAAAAGGACCCTGAAGCGGGTACATCAGCAACAGAAACAGTAAGCCGAAGACTGTGATAGACACAAGTCCGCATCTTTGCCATGTCAATGGCAGAGCAAGAGATGAACCATCAACTAGCTTCACAATGAGCGAAGGCACGCCAGAACTGAGAGTTTTCGTCACAGAGACTTGCGCTGCAGACAACAAACTGCTCATGGCTTCAATTAGAAAGGAGGGGAAGCTGAACCACAAGATTGCATATGAAACCGCGAGAACTGCCAAGCCGACAGGCACACAGATTTTGGATTCAGCTTTGCTAGACAATTCTTGAGCGTATGAACTGCGAGCGTGAGGTACTCCCAACAGCTTCCCCCGCACAAGGTTTGAAAAACGCGTCTGCTCTCCGAAATCTTGTTAAAGTCAACAATCCTTTCGAATGCACAGATAAGCTTTTCTACGATGCTCAGAAAAACAAAAGAACAGCTTCTGCTCACAGTTTGTAGCCTATCTTTCGTAGAAACTCTTTTCTGGCTTTGATGTCTGCTTCGGTTTCGACTCCTTTGGTTTTCATGCCGTCAACTACACCTAGTATGCCTCTTCCCTGCTCGGTTTCAGCCACAATCACTTGCAGGGGGTTGGCAGTTGCAGCATAAATCGTACACACTTCAGGCACCTGCTTAATTTTTTCAAGAACGTTTATTGGAAAAGCGTTCTTGATGAAAATGATGAACGCATGACCGCAGCCCAGTTCCAAGGCGGATCTGGTTGCTAGGTTTTGGAGTTCTTCGTCGTTGCCCTCACATCTTACGAGGCATGGTCCGGAACTTTCGCAGAAACCTATGCCAAACTTGATGTCGGGCACACTGTTTTTTAACGCTTCGTAAAGATCCTCGACGGTCTTGATGAAATGCGCTGTCCCGAGAATAACATTAACATCTTTCGGTACATCAACTTTCACAACGCCAAGTTCCAATATGCCCACGAGCCTAAGCACGCTATGCCCATGTCATCTCTGACAAAGACTGTGTATTTATAACTTTAAGCTCAGCGGACAGCGAAGACGCCCAAAACCCGCTGAAGCCTAAAAGTGCGTGCGCGTGAACTTTAAATAGATGAAATGGAGTCTGCTTACGAGCCAGAAAATGTCAACGAAAATCAAAGCGAAAATCAAAAACGAATTCGCCTTCATGCGCGGCAACCTGTTGACTCTGATCGTCAGTTGGCTGTTTGTCTATTTCACGTTCGCATTGGTTTTCTCGTTCGAATCACCCTTCTTCCGCGAGTTAGGAGCGCCTCCATTCATCATTGGGTTAATGGGCTCCACAGGCGCCGCTATTCTGGGAATAGTGCGAATACCTGGAGCCTACATAGCAGACAAGTACGGAAGAAAGCAAATAATCGTCATGATGACTTTTCTAATCGCAAGTTCGTACATCTTCTACATATTCGCACCCGACTGGCGATTCGTACTTGTCGGAATGATAATCTCAAACTTGAGCCTGATCTATCAGCCTGCGCTTGACGCCATACTTGCAGATTCAGTTCCACCAGAGAAACGTGGAATGGGCTACGCCGCAACGAACGTAATCCCCAACATTCCAACAATATTCGCACCCGCGATCGCTGGCTTTCTAGTGCAGAATTACAGTCTGGTTCCTGGCATGCGAATAGTCTACGCCGTAGTTTTCTTCTGTATGATGGCAGCAGCAATCATCAGGTTCTTTTTCCTCAAAGAAACAATCGCGAACCCCCAGCAAATCAATCTTGGCGACATAAAGAATGCCTTCAGGGATTCAATAGGCGCAATAACTGAAGCTTGGAAAACCATTCCGACAACGTTGAAATTCGTTACAATTGCCTTTTTGCTGAGCGCTTTTGAAGAGCCCATGTTCCGCATGTTTACAGCACTTTACGTGTTCGACGTCGTCAAAGTAAATCAGATAGAATGGGGGCTGGCGAACACCGCGTTGATCGTCACAACGCTTGCACTTGGCTTTCCCCTCGGCAAACTCGTTGACATGATAGGAAGAAAAAAATCGATTCTACTCGCTTACGTTTTCTATATTCCTGCAAGCATATTCTTCATTCTTAGTCGAAGCTTCGTTCAACTAGTAATAGCTAACATAGCTTTTGCCGCTGGAGGAAGCCTCTTATTCCCAGCCTACAGCGCCTTGTTGGCGGACATGATTCCACGTGAAAAGAGAGGCAGAATAATGGGAACAATCATAACCTTGAACATTTTGGCAAGCGTTCCAGCATCAGCGTTGGGAGGCTTCCTTTACGGCATCGTTCCTCAAGCTCCATGCTTACTTGCGGTATCCCTGGGAACCAGCGTTTGTCTCCTAGTTCTGATTGCCGTCAAAGAGCCCAAAACAAAGGAGATCTAGCCAAAGTATACGAAAAAATAGCGCGCTAATCATTTGTCCTGTTTCAAGGAATGTTTTGCTTGGTCTTCCAGCCAACTGGGATGAACTCCGACTGACTTTTTGAGTTCATCGCAAGGAAAATCGTTGCATTCCGTGCAAAAGCGAAGTCCCTTGTTCACCCTGCAGCATTTGAATATTAGGCAATCTGGTCTATCTTCACTGCCGCATCCTCTGCATTCTTCATTCATGTGGTAACGGCAGGAACCGCAGTAAAGCAGACAAGGAGTTGCCAATTCGGTCAATTTCAATTATCTCGTGTTTTCAATTCGATTATCCGAATCTCAGTTACAACAGCATATGTTTAAATGGTTTCGTTCTATCAACTAAGCACGTGCTGCAGACCAGAAAGAAGAAGACGAAGTTCTGTTTGAAGGAGTTAAGCTGGCGAACGAGAAGTTCGAATGGCTAACCTCAAAATGTATAGAAACGTGCCAACCAACAGCAATGCTGTTATTCCCACCAGTATCCAAGACTTGATTAGATGTGTGTAAATCGCTAGGTCAACTTCGTCGATTATGGGCATCAGCACTGGAAGGCTAGAGCCTGATGGCCTTGTCGGCCATGGAAAAAACGAACCGCCCCTTGAGTCTGGCCAATAGATTATGCCATCCATTTCAGTGACATAGCGGGCAACATTGTAAGCTGCAACAGTATATAGTGTGAACCAAGTTGATAGGGCGGTTAGTAGAACCAGCAAAGAGATTGATTTTCTACTAAATCTCAAATCCACCACAACCAAGACAAGAAGCCCAGAAGTATATAATTCCAAAGTTTAGAACAACTACAACACCTCTGGAAAACTATGCACGTGCGCACGCATGAGTGTACTTGGTTGACTGCATAGAAGGTCGGTTTCCTTCCTTTGCGTGTGGACGTTCAAATAGATGAAACGGAGACCGGTTAAGAGCTAAAAAATGTCGACTAAAATCAAAGCAAGAATCCAAAAAAAGAGCTCGCCTTTGTGCGTGGCATACATGTCAACATGAGCCTAGAAAAGACATTTATCTTCTATCTTTTCGTAAGCTAGGATTCCCTTGCGACCCGTGAAACACATTGCAGATAGTTTCAGAGGTCAAGACTTACATCCTTCGTATCCGTTCATTTAGCCGCAACGCTCGTCTTTACCTAATGGCAACTACGCTTACGGGCCTGAGCTCCGGCATCTGGGGAGTAATATTCTATCTGTACCTCAATCTAGGTGAGGTCGGCTTTCAACCGGATTTCATCGGCAACATGTTTACAGCCAGCGCCATTGCCACAGGACTAGTAGCATTGCCAGCTGGCTTATTATGCGAACGCATAGGTACTAAGAGAGCAATGCTTGTCAGCCAAGCGTCAATCTTTGCCAGCATCATACAAATAGTCGCCCTGCATTCCTCGGTTTTGCTTCTCGCCAGTCTTACCACCGGCTTCATAGGAACAATAGGCTGGGTCGCCTCAGCACCTTTCATGATGGAAAATAGTCAACCTGAAGAACGCACATACCTATTCAGCATAAGCTGGGCCTTAATGATAATCATGGGCGTCATAGGCAGCTACATAGGCGGTGCATTGCCAGACACCTTCAACGCAGCCCTAGGATTGCCAGTCGGCGCGGATACAGGGTCAGCGACTGGTTACCGCATCACGCTAGTAATCTCCGTTGTGTTGGCTCTCGTTGTCACGGTTCCAATTCTATTCATAAAAGAAGGCGAAACTGCACCAAGACAGAAAACAGGGGCACTCTTGAGTTTAGAGAACATCAAGAGTCCGCTAACGATAATCAAGTTCATGGTACCGACAAGTCTCATAGGCTTCGGCGCAGGATTCATAGTTCCTCTCTTCAGCATATTCTTCAAGCTCAAGTTTGCCGCCACCCCAGAACATGTTGGCATCATATTCGCATTAGGCAACGTAACTCTGGGCATTGGCACGCTTGCTGCACCTGCATTGTCAAAAAGGGTAGGCAAGGTCAAAGCTGTGGTAATGTGTCAGTATTTTTCTATGCCTTTTATTATGCTCATGACGCTTTCGCCGAACTTAACTCTAGCTACAAGTGCTTACCTTGTCCGCGGAGCTTTAATGAACATGGCTGGGCCAATAGGCACCACGTTTCAGATGGAGACGGTGACCGGAAGTGAACGCTCCACGACCAGCGGTTTAATGATAATGGCTGACAACATTCCGCGAGCTGTAACTGCTTCAATTTCAGGCAAGATAATGATGGGAAATGATTTTTACACACCCTTTTTGTTCACGACGGCTACCTACTTTGTGGCTAGTTCTCTGTATCTTTTGTTCTTCAGAAAGGCTGAAAGTGGCAGAAGCAAATGAGTTGGTGCCCTCTTACTGATTTTCAGAATCGTGGCTTTCAATAGTCGGCGCGCGTAGAAATGTGTGTATATATAATTTCTATGCACTGAGGCATAATAGTTGGAAATGAATTGGAAGAGGCGAGAGTTTTAGGCAAGGAAGGCTCTCAGAATAATAATCACTGGTCTCTGCTTGCTTTTATTCCCTGGTGCGCACTGAGAACAATCTGACATAATCGCACACAGCTCAACATAGAAGTAGTAGTCATCGTACAAGCGGCGCAGACTACTACTTCTAAACCTAAAGCACCTCGGTATTATTACTGTTTCTAAGCCGAAGTTAACGACATATGAAACAGAAACCCGCTTCCTCCATCCCTGAAGTCAACATTCAAGATGCACAAACAGACCGGGTTTGCGTGTTCAAGTACAACTGTCCACACCTGCCCGCAGCCACACGCAAAGCATGATGATGAAACTAAAGGCGCAAGTCAACACTAACACGCACACACTCTTCAGCCACCCAACCACAATAGAAGGCGACCTTAAGTGTATGCTGCCTTCTTCTTCCATACAATCTCACTCACAGCGGCCTTACATCTAGCATGACTGCTACATTAGGAAATAGACAACACAGATACGCCTTGGCCCTTCAACACACACTCAACATAAACTGCGGTTAGCCCTGCGCCAACAGGCTCTTCAACGCCGCCTCCAAGGCTGGAACAATCTCGTACAAATCGCCCACAACGATGTAATCAGCCATCTCAAAAATCGGGGCTTCAGAATCCTTGTTTATGGCAACAATAACCTGCGAATCCCTTATCCCAGCCACATGCTGAATGACACCAGAAACCCCACAGCCAACATACAAAACAGGCTTAATCTTGATCCCTGACAGACCAATCCAATCACCCTTAAACCACTTGCGATCCTCAGCCAATGGCCGCGTGTAACCCACCTGCCCACCCAAAGCATAACACAAACTCTCCAAAACCTTGAAATCCTCCTGCTTCTCAACGCCACGACCACCAACAACGACGACCTTAGCCTCCTCAAGCTTGCCACCACCAGCCTCCAAAGCCTTCACCTCCAGTACTTCAGTTCTGGGCGCATCAAACTCCGAAATGCCCACCTCAACAATCTCGCCCTTCTTCCCAGTCTGCGTTGCCTTCTCAAACGTCCGCGCAGGAACACACGCAATCTGAGGCTTAACCTGAAAAACATGAGCAGCCGAGGCACTTCCACCATAAACCACACGCTCACTGACCAACCGACCCTCCTCATCCAAACTCAAACTGGTACAGTCAGGCACACAACCAGTTTCAAGCCGTGTTGCTAACCGTGCAGCCAACTCCTTACCCTTACGCGTCGACCCAAACAGAACAATCTCAGGCTTACGCTCCTTCACCAACTTAGTCAATGCACTCAAATACGCCTCAGAATTGAAGACCCTAAGCACCGCGTGGTCGACCACATAAACCTTATCAGCACCAAAACCTGCAAGCTGATCTGCCTTAGCTCTGACTTCATGACCAATGACCAATGCTCCAGTCTCAGTCTTCAGCTTACCAGCTAACTCCGCAGCCTTGCTCAACAATTCCAACATTGAATCCATGCTTTCCGAATAAACCCAAACACCATGAAACTCGCTCATCACACCTTCACCTGCTTAACCACACCATTCGTAATCAATGCCTTAGCCAACTTCTCCGCAGTCTCAGCCACAGTCTCACCCTTAATCACAACCCTCTTACGCTCCACCTTAGGCGCCAAAACAGACACAATCTTAATAGCTGAGCCTGCCTCACCCACTTTCTCCTTCTGAACGTTAAGGTCAGCTGCATTCCACACAACAACCTCCTTCTTCGACGCCTTCATAATAGACATCAACGACGGAATACGAGGCTCATTCAACTCCTTCGTCACAGTCAACAAAGCCGGCGTCTTCACCCTAACAGTCTCAAAACTATCCTCAAGATTCCGCTCAACCGTAACAGAGTCGCCTTCCAACATTAACTTCTTAACATACATAACCACAGGAATTCCCAACCTGTCAGCCAAGCGCGGACCCACCTGAGCAGAAAAACTGTCAACCGACGCCTCACCACACAAAACAAGATCAAAAGCACCAATCTTCTTCACAGCCTCAGCCAACACATAACTAGTCGCCATGGTATCACCACCTTCAAAAACAGGATCACTCACCACGTAAGCCTTGTCGGCACCCATAGCCAACGCCTCCCGAACAGTAGTCTTTGCATCCTCAGGCCCAAGAGTCAACGTGACAACCTCGCCACCCAACTTCTCCTTCAATCGTACAGCCTCCTCCAACGCATTCTTATCAAAATCACTAATCTTCTTAGGCGCATCAACAGTAATCAAACGCCGAGTAGCCGTATCCACCTTAATCTGAGAAACATCCAACGCTTGCTTCACGCAAACGACGATCCTAACCATACAGCGAATTCCCCTGAATTAGACTCTAACCATCCATCAAACCATTCATAAATCTTTCCCAAACCAACAGCAAACCTATAAAACCACACAAGAAACCATATTGATCACCCAACAACCCCCAAGGAATACGCAACGATGGAATTCCTCCAAGCCATAGTCAACCCCTGGTATGAATCCCTAAAAGACCCAGCAGAATCCCAACAAAGCGCACTCTCTGATCTGCTCAAACAATACGCGAAAACACAATACGGCACCAACCACGGCGCAGACACGGTTCAGACTGCCGAAGAATTCAGACAACGATTCCCAACAATCAACTACAAAGCACTCAAACCGTACTTCGAAACGGTCAGAAACAGCGACTATCGTGTCATCCTGCCTGAGCCACCGTTAACATGGGTCATGACCCGAGGCTCAACCGGACAAGCAAAGATACTGCCCGCAACAAAAACCCATCTAGAACTAATCTTCTCTTGCGGAGCCAGAGCCTTCGTCAACCACATAATCAGGAAAGAGGACACAGCAATGCTAACGGGCAGAATCCTGAACTTAAACTTTCCATCAACCGTGGCGACACTAGACTCTTCAGAACAGGCTCTCACTTACGGCTACAGCTCCGGAACCTACGCCAAACTCAATCCCATGCTCAATCAAGCCAGCTTGTTACCAAAGCAAGAGGACATTGACGCCCTTGGCCCTGGCATCACCAAGCCCGACTGGGAACGAAGATTCGAACTAGTCTATCAAAAGGCTTTGAACCAAAACGTCACGGCAACCATGGGTGTCACACCTGTCATTCTTTCTTGGGCAAGGTATGTGAAGCGAAAGCATGGAAAGAAGCCGCGGGAACTGTGGAACTTCCGCGCCTTATTTTGTACAAGTGTGAGGAAAATCCAGTTCCGATATGCGCCTATATTGAGGAAATATTTCGGTAAAGTGCCTATTGTGGAAATATACAGCGCAACTGAGGGGGTTTTTGCCCAGCAGCTCGACGACTTACCATACGTTTCACCCAACTACGACAAATACTTCCTTGAAGCGGAGACAGGCAAAGGAACAAAAATGCTGCATGAACTGAAAAAGGGCGAGTGGGGCAGACTCATAATCTCTTCTTGCATGTTTCCCAGATACGACATCGGTGACATGATCGAATCAATGGGAAAAAACTACTTCCGCATCTTCGGGAGACGAAGCTTCCTAACACTTGCAGAGCACAGACTGTATCGCTTGTTGTGGGGCTGGCTAATCTAAGCTGGCGGATGCCTTCTCGTCGCCATCATCGCTCCGTAAACTGCTGCCAGAATGATAACAACGCCTATTACAACAAAGAAGTACGCCCAAACAATTCCTTCCGGCACGTTAAGATACGTCCTCACATAGAACAACAAGCCTATCACAACGAGAATCACACCACCAACAAGTGGTCCGATAGGTCCAAAAGCCCGCTTCTCATGCTTCTCACCCTTTTCCGCCTTCTCACCCTTCTCACGTTTCTCTCCTTTCTCACCTTTCTCCTGCTTCTCCTCACGCATTGGCTGCGGGGCTGGAGCAGGCGCAGGTGCAGGCGCTGCGACTGGTGGAGGCACCACTTTAAGAGACGCGCCGCAGTTTGGACAGAAACTCATTGCCTCTGTGACTTTCGCACCACATTTGGAACAGTTTGGCATGCTTCACACCACGTTTAACTTGCTTTTCTATTTGAACGAGACAGTATATAAGATGTATATACATCTCACATTAAGACTGTCTTTCCGCGCACATTCCGGCTGCCAGCTTTCAAATGGCGCGACCTGTTTCTAGGAGAGCTTGAATGGATTTCATGATGGCCTCAAAGAAAACCTTATATTTGGACTGTGTTTTCTAGTGTTCGAAACGTTTGGGAGGAGTAAATTAGAAATTGTCAACTGAATTAGCTGGCACACCCGTTCTCATACTAAGAGAAGGTGCATCTCGTTCAAGAGGCAGAGAAGCGCAACACGCAAACATTATGGCAGCCAAAATCGTAGCTGAATCGGTGAAAAGCGCTCTAGGACCCAAAGGCATGGACAAAATGCTCGTCGATAGTTTCGGCGACGTCACAATAACCAGCGACGGAAGAACAATTCTCAGCGAAATGGACATTCAACATCCAGCAGCCAAAATGATGGTCGAAGTATCCAAGACGCAAGACGACGAAGTTGGAGACGGCACAACAAGCGCAGTAATCATTGCGGGCGAACTTTTGAGCAAGGCTGAAGATCTCATCGACAAAAACGTTCATCCCACAGTCATCATCGACGGCTACCGAAAAGCAGCCGAAAAAGCCCTTGAAATTCTGGAAAAAGTCGCAATACCAGTCAAATCCAACGACCGACAGTGGCTCAAGAGAGTAGCAATAACATCTATGGCAAGCAAGCTTGTGGCTGATCACAAGGAGCAACTGGCGGATATTGCCTCGCAAGCAGTTCTGCACGTTGCCGAAAAAGCTGATAAAGAGTACAAAGTCGACATCGACGACATAATGGTGGAGAAAAAACCGGGCGAATCATTGACTGAAACAAAACTCATCAACGGAATAGTCGTAGACAAGGAAGTAGTTCACCCAGGCATGCCGAAACGCGTTGAAAAAGCCAAGATTGCTCTACTTGACACTGCTCTGGAAATCGAGAAAACCGAATTCGACGCCAAAATCAACATAGAAAGCCCAGAACAAATGGAAGCATTCCTACAGCAAGAAGAAGCCATGCTGAAAGAGATGGTTGAGAAAATCGCAAAGACAGGCGCAAACGTCATCATCGCCCAAAAAGGCATCGACGACCTTGCCCAGCACTTCCTCGCAAGAAAACAGATTCTGGCTGCAAGGCGAGTCAAGAAATCTGACATGGAAAAACTCTCGAAAGCAACTGGAGGGAAAATAATCACGAACCTGGACGACGTATCAGGAAAAGACTTAGGCTATGCTGAGCTGGTAGAAGAACGCAAAATCGGCGACGACAAAATGACATTCATAGAAGGCTGCAAAAATCCAAAATCAGTCGCCGTCCTCATACGAGGCGGAACTGAAAGGATTGTTGCCGAGGCTGAGAGATCTATACACGACGCCTTGTGCGTGGGCAGAGATGTTGTCAGGGAGCCCAAGATTGTGGCAGGAGGAGGCTCACCTGAACTAGAGGTTGCACGAGCATTGCGAGAGTATGCGCAAACTCTTCCGGGAAGAGAACAGCTAGCTGTTTCCTCTTACGCTGAAGCATTAGAAATCGTACCTTTGACGCTTTCAGAAAACGCTGGCCTAGATCCAATAGACATCATATCAGAGCTACGAGCCCGTCACGAAAAGGGTGAACAATGGGCTGGAGTTGATGTTCTAGAAGGCAAAGCACGAAACATGGAAAAAGTAGGCGTCTTCGAGCCCTTAGCCGTCAAGAAGCAGATAGTTAAGTCGGCAACTGAAGCTTCCACAATGATACTAAAAATCGACGACGTAATCGCTTCTGGAAAGATGAAGGCGCCGGCAATGCCTCCTAAGGGTCCCCCAGGTGGCATGGGCATGGGTCCCGCAGGTGCTGGAGAGTTCTAGTATCAACTCCGACGAAAAGAAAATCTGGGTCGGTCCGCCTAAGCTAACAAGATTTGAGAGAGCTCGCATAGTGGGAGCTAGAGCCCTTCAAATTGCCATGGGCGCTCCCATCTTGGTCGAGCCTTCCGAAAGCCTAGCCAACCCAATTGACATAGCCATAAAGGAGCTAGAGATGGGCATCCTTCCCATGACCATTCGTCGAACACTGCCTGACGGAACACATCAGGACATTCCCCTCAAATGGTTGCTGCAATCATAAAGCCAAATCCACTCCATTCTTTTCGGAGAAGAAATGGTTTTGGAGCGTAAAGACGAACTGAGCACTTGGCGTACAGCCGCGTTAGTCATGATCATATTAGCAGCGTTTGTATTCGTCCTTCAACGCTTTGTCGTTCAGTTCTTCTCTGATGTCATTTTCGAAATCTGCATCTTCTACGTTCCAGCAATTGCATCGGCAATTTTTTATCTGTACCTCAGACGAAAACTGTAGCTTGAAGCATCAGGTCCTCAGCGTCTTTTTGGCTTCGTCCAAGGTCTTGTCTATCCTTTTCCAATGAGCACCACGCCAATATATCTGACTGCAGTTCTGGCACCGCCAAAACTCGTTGTAGTTAGAAGAAGTCGTCAACGGGATTTCGTCTGCAATACTACTCTTCGGAACTAGCTTGATCTTGCCATTGCATTTAGGGCAACGGGAAGCTCTCACGTCAACTTCAAGTGGGAACCTGAACCTTTTCGCCAAGCTTGAGAGATTTGCGGTCTGATCTGGGCTTTCGACGAGGAAAGCTTCAGCACCTTTGGCTATTGCCTGTTTGTAGAGTTCAAGATCACGTGTCAGCAAGACTCTATTCTCTTTCTTTGTTTTCTGCACAAGCTCTTTGTCGTCCATCGAACCCGTGTATTCAACATCGTGTCCCAAAATACGAAGCCAACGTGTCAGCTTGCCGAGCATGCCGTCGGTTATGAATCTCAGCGGGTTTTCCCTCGTTTCAAGATGCCTTTCGAGCAATGGCTTGAAGCTGACCTGCTAGTGCCAATGCATCAGGTCTTTCGCATAAAGCAAGCTCAAGCTGAGTTATCTTGTCGAGCAAGTCTTCTGGACATTGCTTCTTCAAATAGACTTCCTCAGTCATTCGTAGAGGCATTGTTACTCCTTTGCCTATGATTTTCTCTACTTCGAAGCCATTTGCTTCGAGCAGGTTACTGAATTCATCTGGTGTCCAAGTGTGGATTCTGACTTTGCCGCTCTTGGTCATTGTGTCATATCTTCTGCGATGTAGGATCTCATGTACTTCATCGAGTTTTTCCAGTTGAGGGATTTCCTTGACTGGTAAGTGCATTAGCAGTTGCACATAGAGATTCTGTGCTGAGATAATTAGGGGAGATTTTTCTTTCAAGACTCGAGCAAACTCTTTGACTGTGAGGGCTGGTGCTTCTAGGGCAAATAGGGTGTGTTCACACAGAACTAGGTTGTAGGTTTCATCTTCATCTTTCAGTTTCTGGATGTCTCCTTTTTCTATTGTAATGCGACGCTGAAGCCCTTCTTTCCGCACTTTTTCTCTTGCGATTCTAAGCATTCCTTCAGAACTATCCAGCAAAACGACTCTGCAACCCTTCCGCGCCATTCGTACGGCCCATCTTCCGGTCCCGCCGCCTGCATCCAGAACTAGCGCTTCAGAGGATGAAGGAACGTACGGCTCTAGGTACCTCCAAGTGATGACATCATAGATTCTGAAATACACAATATCGAATATATTGTCGTACGTCGACGACATTTCATCGTAATATGATTCTGCTTCCGTCATCTTGACTAGGCTCCTCCTCTGAGAATTCGGCCACTGCCCTGTTTGGCCACAATTTCGCCTCCGTCCATTACAAGCTGCCCATTCACAAACGTTTGGACCGGTAGACCTCTAACCTTCCAACCATGGAACGGGGAAAACTTGGCTTTTGAGTAGAACTTTGATGCGTCAATTGCGGTGTCCTTTTTGAGGTCGACAACTGTGATGTCGGCAAATGAACCTTCGCTAAGGTTTCCGCGGCCTTTAATATGGTATATTTCAGCAGGTCTTTCGCATGCTAGACTAACTAGCTGCCGTAGCATCAGGCGTTTCTTTTGTACTTGTGTGAGCAGAAGTGGCAACATAGTTTCTAAGCCTACTATGCCTGGCTTCGCATCCCAGACAGAGTCATCATTTTTCTCGTTCCATGAATGAGGGGCATGGTCGGAAGCTATAGTGTCTACCAAGCCTTTCTGCAGATTCTTCCAGAGGAAAGCTACATCACTGCGCTTCCTCAGAGGTGGAACACATGAAGCTAGTGTGCTGTGTTTCTTCAGATGCTGAGTTGTCAGGAGCAAGTGATGCGGGGTAACCTCGCATGTTACGCGATGACCAAGCTTCTTTGCCCTCAAGATTGGCTTCACCGCTTTCTCTGAGCTGACATGGCAGACATGTAAGTAAGCGCCGGATAATCTAGAGAATTCGGTCGCTCTTTTCACTGCTTTTTCTTCAGCACTGGTACTGTGAGCTTCTATGAATGCTGCCAAATCATTCTGTCCGCGCTCCATGAGGTTTCTTTGAGCCTGTCTGATCATCCTGCGGTCTTCCGCGTGTACTGCAATGGGCAATCTGGTCTGGCGAGTAGCCTTGAAGGCTCTCAGCAATGCTCCGTTGTCCTCTATGTTGACTCCTCCGATTTGCTCTAGAAGGTACAATTTGAAGCCTACAGCGCCTGTGTTTACGATTCGAGGAATATCATGCAATTGTGATGGAAAGGCTGAGTTGAAAGCCACGTTCACGAGTATGCTGGGTCTAGCGAGTCGCATACGTTCCTTTAAGGTTTGGGCGCTCATTGTCGTTGGTTGGTTGTTCGGCATATCTACAACTGTTGTGATGCCACCGGCGGCAGCCGCGCTTGTTCCGCTGGTGAAATCCTCTTTGTACGAAAGTTGTTGATCTCTGAGGTGGACGTGAGAGTCGACGAGGCCTGGCAAGGCGATGTTGCCTTTCAGATCAATTTGTGTTGTCGCTTTTGGAATGTTCGTCTTCTTTGCTATCTTGACTATTCTGTCTTTGTCTATGGCTATGCCTGCTTCGATCAAGCCTTTTTGTGTGTAGACTTTGGTGTTGTAGAGAACGAGGTCAACGAGCAAATGCGCTGCTCCTTCGGATAGTAGGTCTTCTTCTGGAAAATTGAAGGTGGTTTTTCCACTTAAGTCTAGTGATGACTGCGGTGGACAGAAAAAGAAAGGTGTGGAAAAGGCTACTTGTAGGGTATGAAGTCCTTTCCGAGTAGTTCTCTGCCAATGACGATTCGTTGGATGTTTAGGGCTCCTTCTGCGCCAATCACGTAGGACATTACTCCGCGCCAAGCCATGTCTAAGGGGCATTCCTGCGAGTAGCCGTAGGCTCCCATCCAGACCATCGCGTGTTCAGCGGCGCGCATTGCAAATGGTGGAATCTTCAGTTTGCAGGCTGAGATATATTTGACCACTTCGAGCGCTGACATTTTGCCCTTGTATCTTTCGTTGATCATCCAAGCTGTTCGGTATAGTAGTGCTCTGCTGGCTTCGAGTTCGGTCCAGTCGTCGGCTAGTTCGAATTGTATGCCTTCGAATTTGCCGATGGGTCGTCCGAATGCTTTTCGTTGTTTGATGTAGTCCATACCGATTTCGAGTACTCTTTGTGCCACGCCTACGCATACTGCTCCGATTAGTATTCGGGCGAGGTCGAATCCTTCCATGGTTGGGTAGAATCCTTCGCCTTCTGGGCTGAGTCGGTAGCTGTCTGGTATTTTGACGTTTTTCATGCTGAAGCCGCCGGTTGAGATGCCCATTCTGCCTACGTCGTCGAAGCGTTTGGTGACTTCCACGCCGGGCGCTTTGATTGGCAGGTAAAAGCCTGTTAAGCCTTTGTGCGGTGCTCCTGGAGGTGCCGGCGAGGTTCGGGCGGTTATCCAGTAGCCGCCGCCTAGTTTCTGGACTTCTTCTGTGCCACTGATGTACATCTTTTCTCCGTTAACTATCCAGCTGTCGCCTTCCCTTTTGGCTGTGGATTTGAAGGCGGCTACATCTGAGCCTCCGCCGGATTCGGTTGTGCCTATGCCTATGAAGGCGTCGCCTTTGATTGCTGGTCTGATTACTGCGTTTCTGACTTCTTCTGTTGCGTGTTTGTCTACTACGTAGCCCCAGCTTGATTGTACGAGCCAGAATACTGGTACGGCGCAGCTGATGTCTGCGTAGCCTAGTTCTTCGGCTGCTATACATGCTGTTATCCAGTCGGCGCCTGAGCCTCCGTGTTCCTCTGGGGCGGTCATGATGAGTAGGCCTAGATCTGCCATTTCTTTGACTAGTCCGTCTGGCATCTGTGCTGTTTTGTCCATTTTTCTGACGGCTTCGAGGTTGAGTCGTTTCTGGCACCATTCGTGTACGGCTTTGCGGAATAGTTGTTGTTCTTCGGTGAAGCTGAAATCTATCATGGTTTTTTGTTCTCCTTTTTATGTTGAGGGAAGCTGTTTTTGTTGATGAGAGCATATAAGATTTGTCGATTGTAGGCGTTTGGCTGCGGGAAAGGTATTTCAAGAGAAGAAGGCGGCTTTTCTGTTTAGCCTTCTTCTGCCCGTGTTGAAGTGCGTTTTGCGGCTGAGGCTGTGTGGATGTCGTCGTAAGACTGTTTTTGGTGACATCACCGTCCAGCATTGTGGGAGCTGAGGGGCTGATTCATGCGTGTTGGTGTTGAGGTTGTCTTGAAAACACTAACATGTGCTGTATTGATGGTTCTGCGTGGTCTCTAGTTCTCTGCGTTCAATTGCTGGTATGAATCCAGATATGCGGCTGCGGTCAGTGGTGTGGACAGTTGTGGTTGAACACGCAAACCCGGTCTGTTTGTGGCTGTCAGAATCTTCATGAGTCGTTAGCTTCTGCATGGAAATTGTGACAATATCGAGGTGCTTCAGGTTTAGAAGTAGTAGTCAGCCTCGCGTGTACGTTGACTACTACTTTTTTGCTGTTTCATGTGTGCATTGATGGCCAGTCGCGTTGGAGCGTGACTATCAGACTGTTTAGGTGTGTTCGGAAGTTGTTAGTTGTTCTTATGGCGACAAATGTTTTCTGTTTGAGCTGATGTTGATGTAAGAGTGTGAATGCTATGCAGAAGAACATTATTGAACGATATGCAAAGGAGCAGATGGCTAAACTGGGCTTGCATGGGTGGCCTCATGTTAAACGGGTCCAACGTCTATGTATGCAACTGGCAAAAACGATGAAAGAAGTTGACGTTGAAGTCTTGAGTGCTGCGGCTTTGCTCCATGATGTCGGTAAGTACGTGGAAAAGGAGAACAGTGCGGTTGATCATGGGAGGATCAGCGCTGAGATGGCTGAGGAATTCTTGAGTTCAGTGAACTTTGACGAGAAAAAAGTGAATGCAGTATGCCATGCTATACGGGTTCATACTCACGGTGAGGAGCCGCGATCACTTGAGGCGGAGATTGTTCACGATGCTGATTTCTTGGATAAGATGGGCGCTGTTGGTGTTGCAACAGTTTTCATAAAGGCGTGCTTAGCCAACACCACGATTGAGGAGGCTGCACGGTTTTGGAGGAATCCGTCGAAGAGTTCTTTTGTTGGGCTTCATGCTCTTTGGATTCGGAAACCGCACTTCTATACACGATTAGCCAGAAACGTGGCGAAAAGAAGAAACAAAATCGTCTATGCTTTCTTCAAGCAGTTGGAGAAGGAAATGGAATTGGCTGATTTCTGAGGGCTAAACTTAACTACATCTTTTATGGGTAGTAGCCAATTCTAGGTGTTCACATTGAGTCAGAATCTTAGAGATTTGGTTGGCCACTGTGGCTTGTACTGTGGTGCTTGTGGCATACGTCAAGGACGGATCAAGCAGGCTGTTGAGAATTTGAGAAATGTGATAAGCGCTTATGGCTTTGACAAGATTGCTCCTGAACTGGCGAAATGGGAGCCAGCGTTCCAACACTACAAAGAGTTCGAAACCGTAATGGATGGTTGGGTCAGGCTTTTCGGCGAATGCCCTGGGTGCGTCAAAGGCGGCGGAGACCCTAACTGTGCGGTGCGTGAATGCTGCAAACAAAAGGCTTTTGTTACATGTTCTGAATGCGCCGAGATGGACACGTGCGAGAAAGTGAAGCAGTATGGACCCCGAGCCTTAGAGGGGTTACACAAAATCAAAGCACTAGGGGCTGACAAGTGGGCTGAAGAAATACAGAGGAAAGTGACCGCGGGATACTGCTACATGGACGAAAAAACCTAATCCTTTGCATTGCGCGCATCATTCAACATCACAGCAAAAAGAGGGATTCGGCGAAGATCTCGGCAGCTAGTTAGATTCAAGGCATACACTCCCCGCTACTGCACGTGTAATCTATTCTCACGCAAATAGACAGTCCAATAACATCATAATGACAAATCCGGCAATAAGACCAAAGGTTGCTTCCCTTTCAAACTCTTTCCTGTGGCTTTCAGGTATAATCTCATCGCTAACTACGAAAAGCATGGCGCCTGCGGCGAAAGCAAGTGCCCAAGGCAGAATCGGATGAAAAATGGACACCAGCGCAACACCCTACAAACCGCCAACAGGTTCAACCAAACCCGTCAACATTCCATACCACAGGGATCTAGGTCTGCTATATCCTTCCCTCAACAAAGGCAACGCAACTGCAAGACCTTCAGGCATGTTCTGAAGCCCAATAGCCGTGGCAACTACAAACCCAGCTGCCACATCTCCGCTCCCAAAGCTTACCCCTACCGCTAACCCTTCGGGAAGTTGTGAATGGTTATGGCAAGTGCAAACAGCCAAACTCGTGAGAGCCTTGAAGGAGGTCCTTCTGCACCTAACGCTGGATGAAAATGAGGAATCAAACGGTCCACTAGATGCAATGTGACAGCTCCTAAGATAACCCCGAAGACAGCAACCCATACGCCGCTTAGATCAATTGCTGGGATTATGAGACTAAAAAAAGTGGCGGCCAACATTACACCAGCCGAAAATCCGAGCATGACATCCAACAACCTGTCTGAAACCTTTTTCGTAAATAGTACTGGCAAGGCTCCGGCACCACTAGCCAAACCAGCAACTAAGCTGGCTACTGAACCAAGCCAAACTATTTCCTCGACCATAACGCAACACGTCAACCTATGAGCAATACGTGTGACATTTTTAGAAAAAACGGAGAAAAGGTGAGGAAACGCTTATCTCAGGAACTTGGACACGAAGGGTGAAGTCTCGCCTCTACGCATGAAGTGGCCAGATGGCCCCTCGCCTAGGAATTCGGAGAACCAAGACTCATGTTCAATTTCCTCATTGAGGATTGCCTGGGACAAATCGTAGGTTCGATGGTCTTTGCCCGTAGTCATGTTACAGATGTGAGTGTATCCTCGCACTGCACATCTCTCTGCCTCCACCAGCACCTTCAGAACCGCCATGGTATCAGTCAGGTCTTTTGGCAGTCTTGCTGGCGGACATGCTGAAGCATCATGAAAAGCCTTCATGTCATCTGGGAGCCTGCCTCCTAACTCGTATATTCGGGGAACAAGAGCCTCAAAATGGTTACGATCTTCGATGCGAGCGGTTTCTGCGATCTCCTTGATCCCTTCTCCTTCTAGTCCTATTAGATTGCATCGAAGTATAGTGTAGTAGTAATAAGTCGTAAGTTCTGCTGCTGCATTCTTAATCAACAACTCCACGAGCTGATCAACATTGATACCAGCTTTCTCCACCATTTCTCGCGCTACTCTAGCCATACTATCACCTCGCTAGCTAAGTATGATAGAAATCCTATTTAGTCTTATCCAATTAAAGATCAGCGCGCTAGGTACATTTGACGTTCAGTGCCTTTGCCAGTCTCTTTAGATCATCGTAACTCATCCATTCTGTTCTCAGGTATTGGCATATTTGTTGATCGTCTAGTCCGAGTCTTCTAGCTTCTTCTACCGAGTGTCGATAGGCTTCGATTTCTGTAGGTCTGTCGGCATAGTCGTATTCAACGTCGAAAAGTTGCTTTCCTTCCAAAAACTGCCTCACATGAACAAGTTCATGGATTAAATCGAGGTATATGTCGGTTCTGTCGCCGTTGTTCACGTAACGTGAGCTGACGATAAGGCTTCCGTCTTCGTTGTCAATCCACATGTAGCCTGGCAGCCAAGTGAATGCAACCTTAAGATTCTGGAGTACCGCTTCTGTGTTCTCGCCGAAAATCTTTCTCACGGCGTCAACTCTTTCCAAGCCTTTAAAATACTCAGTAAATGGGTACTTCGTTTCTCTAATGCGGAGCAACATGCTTACAGGGGGTATCTTGTCTAGCTGCAGTGTCTGTGCGATGCGTAGAATTGCGGTCAATAATAGTTCGCGCCACTGTATCGTCGGTACTTCCGTTCAGATGTTGGCAATCTTCGCTTGACTTTGGCAACAATAACTTTCAACTTAAGACGCTGGTCCTATTTGCTCGTCTTCAATGCTTTCTTAACGTCTTCCCGCAGTCCGAGCACGAAGGCTTTTTCATCTTCTGCCAATCTTCTCTTGACTTCTCTCCAAGCAGCTGGACAGTTCTTGTATTCCACACCTACTATATTATGGATAACCTTGTCGATCTCACGTTTGTTCTGGCTTGTCGCTTCTATTCCAGCTTTCCTGAAAACCTCATTAAGATGCCTGAAATAGCATGTCACCAAAGCTCACCTTAACAGGCACATTCACACAGATGTATAATTTGTTCGTTGTGGTTTTCTACATCTGAGGAACATTCCGATCGCGTGCATACTATTGTTTTGTTGTTCGTCATTTTTCGTTTATTGGATAGAATTTCTATTTTCCTTTCCTTCCTTCTTAACTCGAACAACTTCCAAGAGTGGAGGAAACTCTACACTATCGAATATTATTGAAACCAACCCAAATGCCAGATTCTCTTAGGCACTGACAAACGTTAAATATCAACGAGAACGAGCTCTTTTATGAATACAAGATGAGCACAGACGATTTCCCATGTCCCGAATGCGGAAACACCGTGTCAAAAACTGACAAATACTGCAGAAACTGCGGAGCAACCCTAACAGAGTCACCCACAGCAATGCCAACAGCTCCATCGCCGCCTCAACCAGCACCCGAAGCACCACCACCATATGAAAGAAAATTCTCAACCCTTCAAAGATACTACAAACTTGTAACCGCACCATCAGAAGCCATGAAAGACATAGCACTCGCACCCGACTACACAGGATATTTTGGAATACTCGCGCTTCAATTTCTAATAGCCTTGATTGCCCTTGCAATGGCGCTGCAGAAGATTCAGTTTGTTGGAACCTACGCCGTTCGAATCACCAGCACACTCAGCGGAATTCTTGCATTAGCAGTAATCGGTGCCGTAGTCATACTTGTCATCAGATGGTTAATAAAATCCTTCATTGTAAGATACGCAGGCGACAGCGGAAGCAGCTGGAGCTTCAGCACTGCAGCGTCCGTAACAGCTTATGCCTACATTACCGACGTTATAATGGGGATAATAGGAGTTGCCGTGGTATGGTTCTTAATGCCCACGTTTCGTGTTGACACAACAGATCTGACCTTAGCTATCCAACAAATGAATGATTACAGAGCACAGCTCAACCTGCTCAGACTAACGTTCACGCTGCCCTTCAACCTACTTGGAATCATATGGAAATCCTACCTCGGAGGTCTAGGAACACACTTCGGAACAAATGAAAAATGCTCAAAACTCACTGGATTCATCATATTCTTCGTGCTCAGCCTAATCGGAGTACTCATTTCCTTTGTCACAAACCCGTAAGTGTGCATAGAATTTCTATCCGACCAACCAAAACATCCAAATGAACCCACGCGTGCAGAGTAGAGAGACTTAACTGTAGGCCATCCTCTTAGATTAGGCCCAAGTGTGTTGGATGATCCGCTCCATCGTCTACAGCCTTGCTCTACCACCTGGAACACTCAGTCGTGATCTTAAGCTGATTTTTATCTCAAACTTTGTAGGCGCAGTTGGCGACGGTCTATACGCCTACATCTTGCCCATTTATATCAGAAGCCTAGGCGCTTCTTCAGCTGACGTCGGCTTTCTGTTTTCCATTTTCATGTTGAGCACTGCATTGACTATAATCCCAGGAGGCCTTCTGGCAGATCGTTATGACCGAAAAAAAGTCATGGTTCTAGGGTGGCTGCTTTGGGTGCCTGTCCCACTCTTTTTTTCAACTGCAACTCACTGGACTCAGCTCATCCCTGTCATGGCTCTATACGGCTTCTTTCTCAGCGGACCCGCAACAAGTGCGTACGTGGTGACTTTCGCGAGAAAAGACAGAGTGACACTGACATACACTTTGATGAGCGCATCGTGGTGGACTGGCTACATTTTCTCTCCTGGATTAGGCGGATATCTTTCAACAATTGTGGGAACGCCGAAAGTGTTAGTCTTGTCTTTTGCTCTGTACGCCGCGGCAACGGTAGTCCTTCTCTTCATTCGAAGTCAACGTGCAGAAACACCCCTAAAAGCACAGAATGCCCCTGGGAACTTGAAATCTTCTCATGTTCAGAAAATCATTCTTCTGTCAGTGTTTTTCGCGTTCGCATTTTTCTTTTTGAATCTAGTCAGACCTCTTGTGGTACAATTTTTTCAGGACGTTTACGAGCTTGAAAGCTTTGCCATTGGGGTGCTGGGCTCCATCGTGTTCCTAGGCTCCGCTGTTTTCTCAATACTTTTGGGCAAGGCGGGCGACAAACTTGGGAAGATGATTAGCGCCGCAGTAGCTTTGCTTGTAGGAGGCTTTTCATTTGGGTTATTCATATGCTTCGACAATTTCTATTTGTTGGCGTGTGCATCCTTCCTAAACGGTGCTTCATACATGCTTTGGTCACTGATGGGTGCGTTCGTAGGCTCAACTGCACCTGAAACTTCCAGAGGCAGATGGATTTCACTAGCTCAAATGTCAGCGACACTTTCCGCTTCAATTGCTCCTTTCATCGGCGGTGTACTCTATGAGCAGTCTCCATTCATACCTTTTTACGTGGTTGTCGCAGCCTCGCCTTTCCTTTCTCTCGTAGCCCTAGCAAAGCCATTCAGAGAAAAACAAGTACGCGCGCTTGAGAACTAGCACTGCTGGGCCGCGGAGTGGCATAGACGAAATAGCACTCTACGCGAATGTGACTTGCGTGGCTGGCGAGGGCAATTGAGAGCAAGCCGGCATCGGAAAAGCAAATGGGAAAGCAAAGAGGGCGAACAAATTTCCCCTTTGGGAACCCGAGAGCTCAGACGTTATCTTAGCTGAAAGGAAGTTCTATCCAACCAACCAGATAAACTGACTTAGTTGTCTGGATTCAGAGAAACAAGCTGTTCAGGTGTATAAGTGGTTCAGGATGACTGCTGCATTCTGTAGGTTCAAGGGGTAGGGTATCATGCTCCACTTGTCTTCTTGAGGTCGCTTGCAAATGCCTTCGCGTTTCTCAGGTCATCCTCATTTGGATGACCTCGATTGAAAAAGAGGAATTTACCACGGCATTTAAAGCTGGAAACGACTTTGTAGCCCTTCGCTTCCAAAGCCCTTTGAAGGACATAGATGACTTTGGGGTCGGGTCCTCCAGCAGTTGCGAAAACAGCTGCTTTACTTTTGCTGCTTGGCTGCAGTTTATCTAGAAACCCTTGGAGTGTTTTATGAAGCTTACCGACGTACTGACCGCTGCCAACTATGAGGAGCTCCACCCCTGAGACATCAGGTGTCTCTTTCTTCACATCAACTGCCTCGCATCCAAGCTCCTGGGCGATTGCTTCAGCCACCTTTCTCGTCTTTCCGCCTCTTGAGAAGTAAACAACTAGGAACTTCATGTTTTTTGATTCAATAGACTCAAGAATATAAGGATTTACGGGGTTGGCTGGATAGAAATTCTATCTAGATTCAAGAGTTAGTGTCTCTAAAAAAGTTGCGAATCTCTCTTTTACTTGTTGTTCTCCGGCTATACGCCAGTCGGATGAGTCCACATCAATTATGAGGCTTTGCACGCCAAACTTCTTGGAGATTGCCTCCTTGACAATAGTTTCACCTATTGACATCATGCGGCAACCCCGATTAGTTGGCAAAACTACGCCGTTGACGTGAAAGTCTTTGACTAGGTTGAGGATGATGTTGACTCGGCGTTGTATCGTTGAGTTAGCCATGTTTGGAAGATACTTTCGCGCCAAGCTTTCATAAGGCTTCTCCGGGTCGAGACTGCCCGTCCATATATGCGAAAACACTTCAGCTACGACGACAGCGCCTAAACTATTCAGATACTCAAAGATTCCCAGATCATACCACAAAGGCAAGTTATCCCACACAAGTCTGAAGCGTTCATTCTCAATTGCACCTATGCCACCCTGCACTCGTTCGCGTAGTTCATCGCGCAACTGCGTGTAAAAGTCCACAGCCAGTTGAGAACCCGGCATGCACAACATAAAGAACACAGCTGAAAATGCGTCGCGAGCATCCATTGGACATGGAATGTTCTTGCGGAGGTCTTGAATCTCGGTCCACAGTTTGCTAGTCCAGTCTGAAAGCGCCAAGGTCTGACTAAGCTTGTATTTGTCAAGTCTGGTGCCAGTCTGCTTTTCGAGAAAACTGAATAGTTCATGGAGTTGCGACTCGTAGTACTCAATGTGCGCTCCGTCTAGATGCTCCGAGTCTCCACCGCCAATGTTGTACGGAGTGTCCAAAATGAAGATGGGCGCCTTGTAAATTCGACTAGCAACCTGAAACCACTTCATGTGAGTATCGCACGCAGAAGTCGTGGCAACGAGAAAGTCAGGCTTAGGCAAACCGCCTTCGGGCAACTCCTTCTCATGACCGAAAATTGAGCCCAACACACAGCGAGAATAGGAGCACAAGTCTCTTGAGAAACCTTCACGTTCCGCTAGCTCGCAGAGCTCAACCGAGACTTGCCTCGCAGCACAGACAGACGCGTAATTTTCCGGCCAAATAGGTACGACGTCCATGGCTTGCAGCGTTTCAACGGGAAATGTGGACGAAACCCATGCAACTGGACGCTTCTCAGCTTTCGCTCGGTGAGCATCTTCGTAAGACTGCTTCACGTAGTTCCTATAGAACCCTCTTGTTGACTTCAGCCTCCTATCCACAGCGTTCATTATGTGACTCCGCCCACCATCTCAATAAACGCTTCAATACGAGTCTTCAAACTAGCAAAACCACTCATAGAATGCTCCCATTCCAAATAGAGAACGGGCAATCCCATGACCTTCAGTTCATCACGTAAATGCGGGGCATCAAACATGTGAGTGTCGCAATATTTGATAACGAACATGATGATGCCGTCTACTCCAAACCGCTTAGCCAACTCTGCGACATGTCTGAACCGTTCTTCACGCGTAAACATGAAGGATGATGGAACCTTGCTCAAATATCGTCTAGCTATGGCTTTCAACGGGTCGCTGCTGCCCAAATCAACATTGTTCCAAAAGTATCTTGAACCCGTACACCAGTCATCTGCAACCACAGTGCCGCCGACCGATTCGATGAGCTTCACCAACTCTGTGTTGTCCATAACACTGCCCGAAACCAGCAACCGCAAACCTTCACGGGGCATATCGCTGCGATGCTCAACCTCAGCTAAGAATCTGCTCATAAGCACATTATGCTCAGATTTCGGCATCACAAGACCAGCCAGAGCTATTTCCAGATACTCAGTGCCCGAGATTAATGGCGGCTTATTCAATTTCAAGTCATAGATTTTCCGTAGCAAGTTACGGTTCCCGTTGTAGACTCCTATCGAGTCACGCAATGAGCCATCTGAAATTTCTGTCTTAAACGTCAACTCCAGCCATTCTTTGAACTTCACAACTTCCTGATGGAAAAAACGGTGCGAAAGTTCCGTATTCGCGTGAGGCGTGTTGATAAGGTAAATGTTAGGAACCTTCGAATAATTGACCCACATATCATATGTTTTTTCACGATTATCACAGCTCGTAGATTCAACAAAGCCGTCAAGATAATCATAGTCTCCACGCAAAGCGGCGTTGAAACAACTTCGGGCAAACGAGCAGCTGTTACTAGGCATGTAAGCATCAGCTAAATTGGTCTCGCCCAAGCTACCACAAACCATAACAGGCAGAGCCTGAGCCGCATAGATGACTTCTTCAGGAGTGTACGTACACGTCCAGCCTATGACGGGTCGACTTCGGCTCTTCCAGAGTTTCGCGGCCTCGTGCCTGTTTGAAAGAACCTTTCTGAATGGTTGCAGGGCTTCCATAACAAATCAGCGTTCAAGATATTGATTCTCGAGTGCCTTTAACAATTCAGTGAGAGTTGAATTGACAGGTGTCGGAACGTTAAACCTCTTTCCATAACGGGCCATGGCACCACTCATGAAATCCACTTCAGTGGGACGCTTCTTCTCAACATCAATCAACATGGATGGTTTGTGAGCGCCACCCTTCTCTAAATACGCTGTAAACTTGGTCAGCGCTTCCGAATCAAAGTCGCATCCATCAGCCCTCGCCACACTCAGACCTTCTTCCAGCACTTGAATGGCGAGTTTGCGGCTGTGTGGGTATTCCATAGCCTCTTTCATAGTTTGCCCAGTTAATGCACATATAGAGCAAAGCGCCGCGTTCAAAATGGTCTTTTCCCACACATCCTTCTTAATGTTGGCTGTTTCCTCAGTTTTCAAACCAGCCGCTGTCAACACGCCTGCGATTTTCTTGGTTGTTTCATCGATTGCATAGTGGCCTTTGTGAAGAGCGCCAACATAGTTAGGCGGCTGGAACCAGTTCATTACTGCGTGTCCCGGATGAACCAAGTTTCCAGCATAGTTTATGACGACTCTATAAGCTGTCTCTATTCTCAATTGTTCAGTTATTAGTTGTTCATTTCCCAATCCGTTCTGAAAGCTCACAATTTTTACCTTAGGCGTATGTATTTGCTTGATTTCCGGCAAAACATCCTTCAAATAACAAGCTTTGGTCACGATGAATACTATTTCTGGATCAAATTCGGCAAGTCTGGGAATAGACTCAGCGATCTTATCGATCCTGGCGGTTAGCTGGGTGATTCCTGATATTTTGATGCCATCTTGCTTTACCTTCTGACGAATATGTGGCATGGCATCTTGAACTACAACGTCTGCTTTGCTATGCGCAAGGTGGGCAGCTAAAATTGATCCAACCGGACCTAAACCTATAACCGCTACCGTCGTTTTGTCATACGCCATCCTTTTGCTATCTCCAAGCGTTTTCGCTCAGGCTTTACTCCGAGTTGTAAGCGCGTTGGAAATAGAACATGCTAAAATAATGCTTTTAAGTGTTCCCGATAACAGAACATACCACAATTATATGGACGGAAACAGCCCAAAATGGGCTTCACTTCTACTCCAGAACATGAAATGCTCAGAGAAACCATGCAAGAATTCGCAAGCGAGAACTTCTACTCAAAAGCTCAACAACTTGACCAAACCGGCGAGATCCTCTGGAGGCTGTGTGGGCAGGCGGCACAAACGAAATAATGCGCCCAGTGATCGCAAGAGAGATAATCAAATAGGCTGATCTGAGCAGGTGTCGAAAAATCCCCGAAGAGCCTGTACCACATCGTCTAAGCTCTCATACCTTCGTTCAGGAAGTTCTTCCAACACCTTACGCACCCACACTCGTTCATCACGTTTAATGTCTATGAGTTTCCAGCCTTGATGCTGAATCAAATCCTGCTTCTGGCTTGGAAACTGAGCGTCCTCTTTCATGACTTCCACAAGTGATTTGAGTCCCGTTGATCTGGTGACCATTGGAAATTTACCGGTCTCCTTATACGTCTTCAATCTTACAGCGTCTTTATACATTCTTACAAAATGGAAGCTGACTATGGCTTTCTTGTGAGTTCCTTCACGTGCTTTATTATCAATCGTCTTAAGCTCCTGATCTGTTGGCTGGTAGATGTTGTGCACTCCTTTTCCGAAAAGCCGCGTGTAGAGAATGTCGCTCTTGTAGGCTGGCTGCTCGTCTTTTGAAAGGTCAACACTATGAATTATGTCGTAGTCTTGCATGATCCTTATGAAATCCTTGGTCAAAGCCTGATTGCTACCTCTAAGCTCAAGCGCGATTCGAACATCTCTCGGATTGACAGAAGACATGAAGGATTGCAGTAAACGCGCATTTTCCTCTGTTGGTAGAAAGGATGAGGGAGTTTGCATGTGAAGGATTTCAGCTCTAAGCGTTCTGCAGACCGTCACCATTTGATCAAGAGTCTTGTATGCCTCTTCGCTGGTTTGAAACTGGTACTTGTGAGTCAAATCACTATTGCATCTCACTGAAAACTCGAAATGAGGCGGAACCTGCCGTCTCCAAGATTCCACTGCTTTCAGATTGGGAATCTGATAAAAGGTGGAGTTGACCTCAGCGAAATCAAAAAGCCTAGAATAAGCCACGAGAGATCGAAGACCAGGCACTTTGATGTATGCCCAGCCGCCAGTGCCAATGAGATAGTCAACCAATCATGCGCTGCCTCGCTTGCTCATCTGTGTTCTCTAATACCCATATATCCACGAGTACTTGTTGTTGAGGTAAGCGAGGTAGGGATTGACGTTTATCTCTTCGCCTGCAATCTTCTTGATTAGAATTGCTGGATCGTGTAGAGCTCCGTAGTTGTGCACGTTATCTGTCAACCATTTCTTCACATTTCTGAAATTGCCCTTAGCGATCTCATCTCTCCAGCCTGGAATAGCTTTCTGCATCGTGGACAGGATTTGTCCGCTGAATATATTCCCTAACGCGTAAGTTGGAAAGTAGCCGAAATCTCCACCAGCCCAATGCGTGTCCTGCATCACGCCTTCGGAGTCGTTCTCAATATCAACGCCCAGATATTCCTTGTATTTCTGATTCCAGACTTGGGGAAGATCAGCTACCTTCAGCTTTCCAGCGAACAGTTCACGTTCAATCTCAAATCTGATAATTACGTGAAGGCAATAAGTGACCTCGTCTGCTTCAACACGAATCTTTGAAGGCTTGACTTGGTTGATAGCCCGCACGAAATCATCCAAGGCAACATCAGCAAAAGTACCGCCTGTCAGCTCCTTCAACTTTGGAAAGAAGTAGGTCCAGAATTCCCGTGAGCGTCCGACCATGTTCTCCACGAAGCGAGACTGAGATTCATGGAATCCCAAGGAGCACGACCCGCCGACTGGCTGATAAATCCATTCAGGATTCAGACCTTGCTCGTAGAGGGCGTGGCCACCTTCGTGTAATATAGAAAATAGACTGGACGCCATGTTGTTTTCATAGTAGTGCGTTGTAATCCTCACATCATCATAGTAGCCAGTTGTGAAAGGGTGTTCGGTCTCATCAATTCTTCCTCCAGCTTGCGGCGACTCCACGTCATACTCCATGAACTTGGCAAGTTCGTATGACACTTTCCTCTGAGCATCTGGTGAAACTTTACGATTCAATATTGAGATTTCAGGTTGCTTGGGCGCACCCAGACACTTGTTCATCACGTCCACTAGTCCTTTTCTCAAAATTGTGAAGATGTCTGCGATCGCCTCTGAGGTCATTTTCGGTTCATAAATATCCACTAACGCGTCGTAAGGAGTCTTGGTGTCCTTCACTTGCATAAGGATCTCAGCCGCTTTCATCTTCAGCTCGAACATCTTCTCGAGTTCTGGTTTGAACATTGAAAAATTCTTAGCAGCCTTTGCCTTCTTCCAAACATCTATTGCAATGGCTTGCTGCTTGGCAGTCTCGACGACAAGCTCTTCAGGAAGTTTCGTCTGCTCATCGTAGTTTTTCCTAATGAGGTAGATGTTTCTTTTCTGCAGCTCGCTTAATGAATCATAGTTTGGGTTTTTCTCAATTTTCGAGAGTAGGTTCCCGATTTCCGGGTCCACCGTCATCCTGTGAATGATTTGCTGAAGCATCGCTAGTTGTTGACTTCGCTGTTTAATGCCCTTTGGGGGCATCTTAGTCTCCATGTCCCAGTAGACGATGCTCGCGCTTGTTCCAAGGATTGTTAAGTCTCTTGCGTTCGCCATTAGCTTATCATAAGGGTCTTTCAGGGTCTCAATCAATTTCGACTCCACCTATCATTTCCATCATTCTGTATACGAGGTGGTTGTTAATCCTTTGCCCCTAAAATGGCAAATCAGGTCTTGTGTGCAGTTTGCGTCATGTAAGCACTTTGATATATTCAGAGCCTTTTCCTTCAGGCGAGCCCACCACAACACGATAATATCTTTTCTTGCTCTTCCTATCGGTCACCTGTTCCAATTTGCCCTTCACTAGCACTGTCTCCCCAATTTGGGCGATGTCGCCGTACAAGCCCTCATAGGACACCACTTCTTCGATATCCGTGACCTGAGGTCCCTTAACCACTTTAGCCTCGCGCACCTGATAAACAGCTGGCAGAAACACAGAGTCAGAGTTTTCATGGATCACTGCACCGACAACTGCGCTCCCAAGAGAATCGAACACCTTGTCAGCATATGCCTCAGTGACCTCATCCTCCAACTTAACGGGATGCACTGAAAACTTAGTACCATTGAATATGCCCACGTTCCATTTGCGCTGATAAATCTGTGTGGCTTCGTCGAATGTTAGGTGATGTGCCTTGGTCTTACTCCTACACCAAGCAGCAAGAGCCGCGCCTTCAAATCGCTTTATTCCAGAATCCTTTACTGAGTACGCATCAATCAACGCTCGCTTTGCAGCAAGACTATTCTTGTGACCGTAGACCGTAACATCCAGATCGGACATGCCTAAACGATGAATGCTCAAGAGAATGGAACCAGTTACTCCGAAGGAATCAACAGATACACCGCTTTTTTCAGCCAGAAGGTGCACAAACGATCCAAGCTTCTTCTGCAACATGTCTCGGCGTCGGGCTTGCATAACTTGAACAAGCTTCTCTTCAGGCTTGTAATGCTTGGCGATGGATTCAAGAGGCACAGCTGTCATGAGCACATTGTAGAAAGGCGAATAGAAAAGATACTGTGGATAATCCGTCTCTAAAAGGCGAAACGTTTCAAGCAGGCTTGGAATAGTGTAATCTTTCAAGACCCTTTTGAACCGCCAAATGCCCTTTCCCCATTTGCCCACCTTCGATGGAGCATACTTGAGGTATGATATAACACGGTTGGGTGGATGGTAAGGACCAACAACGCAGAAGAAAAAGCCTTCCTTGGTTCTCAGAAAGTCTCTGTCTCTGAAGCCACGCATAAGCCTTAACCCTTAGAGCCCATCTCTTCTGTAATACTTCACTTAAATAGAGTACGTTCACCATGACCGAGCTAGCATGGACACCCATGGACGGTGACGCCTTCGTCACACACGACGGCTTCATATTCTACACGTTTGGCTACGAACATCCTGCAGACCGAGTCTTTGCCTTCCTCAAATACATTCCATCAAAATACAGAAGGCTTTTCAGAATAGGCTATCTATCCACTCGCTGGAAACTAGACTCATCGGAGCTTGTCCGGCCAAAACACTTGTACTCGCCAAGCAACTTCCGAAAATACTCTGAAATTTTTCGAAGGAGCTTTCCAAGCTACCTCTACTACTGCATGTACCGTGAAAAAGAGGTGATCTGCCCACTGCGCAGCACCATAAAGCGCGTATACACGCCACACCAACGCCTGAAGGCATTACTCGAGAAGAGAAACTGGAAGCGCTTGGAGAACTTGACCCTAGAGCTCATTAACTTCCTATCAGACGCTTCCAGCGTTCCCATCGATGATTTCGGGATTCATGGTTCAATAGCCTTAGGTATGGCTACAAACCACTCTGACATCGACCTAGTCGTGTATGGTGCAGAAAACTTCAGGCGGCTTGAAGCCGCGGTGAACAAGCAGATTAGGCTAGGATCGCTAGCCCCCATTGCGTTTAATAGGGCAGAACCAAGTGGCCTGCTTCGTAGCCAGTTCAAGGAGGAGTCCTTCGTTTGCACTGCAGTGCGGAAGAAGGAGGAAATCAACGTAGCCTATGGCGATTGCGAGTACTCTGTTATTGCACCAGTGAAGTTCCAATGCAAGGTGACAGGTGACAATGAAGCCATGTTTCGCCCAGCCATGTACAAAATCAAAGGATACAAACCACTGGATCAGGACTCCCAGCTCGAACCTGACCTTAAGCCGAGCGTCGTTGTGTCCATGATTGGATTGTACAGAAACATCGCAAAAAAGGGTGATTACGTGGAGGTTTCGGGCGTTCTGGAACAAGTTGAGGAACTTCAGACAGGCAGAACTAGTTTTCAAGTCGTCGTAGGCTCAGGAACCAACGAGAATGAATACATGCGGCTTGTGTCCAAAGAAGAAGCACATTAATCAGATATACGAACTCTAGATGCTTATTCGCTTCCTCCACCTCAAGAGAATGGTTATGAGGAATATTGCTACGCCCGCCACAACCACTAGAGGACCTGGCGGAGGCGGCGGATCCAAATAGCTGAGAACGCTTGCCAACAGAATCCCTGCGGAAGCGCTGATTGCACCAAACACAGAGCTTAGTAATGAATATCTAAACAGGTTGGCGCTGAGGTTCTTCGCTGCCGCTGCAGGAACCACAACCAGAAAGCCTACAAGTAATGTTCCTGTGATCTTAATTCCAATTGCCACCACGAGAGATACGAGTAGCAGATATAACAGGTTTACTCTGGCAACGTTGATGCCCTTGGAAATCGCAAGTTCCTCCGAGATCATGCTCAACACGATCTTGTTGTAGATAATTCGCGTTAGATAGATGGCCACAATTGCTATGAGTAGCCCTGCTGCCGCGTCTATCCATGTCACTTGTGCAATGTCGCCGAACAAGGCTTCTTCCAAAACCTCCAAGTCTTGAATCATAAGTATACCCGCTGCAAGCGATAGTGTGAACATGGCGCCCACAAGGGTCTCAAAAGACAGTTTGGTGACTCTCCCCAACTGCCAGATAACAACCGACGACGCAAAGAGAAAGGCAAAACCTCCCAAGATCGGGTCGAAATTCAATAGGATTCCGAGAGCCAGTCCTGGGAGAGCTACATGTGACAAGGCGTCGCCTACGAGTGCCATCTTTTCGAGAACCATGATGCCCCCTAGATAGCCTGCTGATAACCCGACAGAAATACCGATCAATAAACTGAAAGCCAGCTCTTCGGTCATGATAATTCATCTATTCTTGAAGCATGCATACGGGTTCACCGTAAATCATCCGCTGCAACTCCGGCTCCATTATTCGCTTGGATTCTCCGAAAAAAGTCACGCATTTGCTCAAAGCCATCATGTAGTCTGAGTATTCTCGGATGATGTGCAAATCATGCGATATCAAAACCATCGTAATCTTGTACTTCTCTTCAAGATCGTTCAGCATTTTGTAGATAGCCTCCTCGCTGTCCAAGTCAACGCCAGTTGTAGGCTCATCAAATAGCAGCACGCTTGGTTTATCCATCGTCGCCCACGCGATCAACACTCTGCGCAGTTGTCCACCAGACAAGGCACCCAATCGTTTGTTCAACACCTCCTTGCTGTTCAGGCCAACCGAACTCAGAGCATTGTCTGCATCTGAACCCTCCTTGAACGCTAGAAACTCTTTTACAGAGATGGGAATGTCGCTCGCGGACAAATATTGAGGCACGTAGCCTATCTTGACCTTAGGCGCCCATTCAACCCTACCCTTGTAAGGAATCAGATTAAGCAAAGCTCTGAACAACATTGTCTTGCCAGCGCCGTTCGGTCCGATGATCGCCAGCGTTGTACCTTTCTTCAGCTTGAAACTGACATCTTCGAGAACTGTCTGATTCGGAAGTTCCACTGTTAGATCTGTGACCTTCAATATGTATCCGTCGAGAGTTTCCATGGCTAATAAGCCCGTTCTCAACTAAACTTCTTCTCAAATATAGCCTTTCCCAGATGAACTGAAAATGGAAACAGTATATAGCTTACCTCGGAGCATATGCCCAAGTGTTGTGCTCGTGAGGCGCATATTTGACAGACTCCCTGCTCAGAGACCGTGATGCCCTAGTCACAAAAGAGGGCTTGATCTTTCGAGTTTACGGTTACTCACATCCGCCAGACGCTTTCATATGCGATCCTGAGTACGCTCCACCGAACCTCTATAAGTCAACCAGCCCAAAAGCCTGCAGAGGCAGAGGCAAGACGAAGCATTACAAATTTTATGCTGATGAAGGCCTGCGATTTGTGCAGAAAAACTTTCCCAAGTACATGGTCTGGCACGAGCCCCTTCAGCGGAAGCTTGTTGGAGTCTATCAAAAGCATATCAAGACAGCGAGACTGCCCGGTATAGCTCTTCAATATCTTCTGGAGAAGAGACCTGAAGACCCACTTCTCCAAGCACTACATAAACTTCTAGACTTGGTCTTGGAGAGAACCAGTCTTTCAGAGAGCGACTTCGGCGTGTTTGGCTCGCTGCTTAACAATTTCTACCATCCCAGTTTCTCAGATCTAGACCTGATTATCCATGGCAATGAACCAGCTGGCAGACTAAAGGAAACGTTGAAAACTCTTTACGCGGAATCAAACTCGCCGTTATGCAACGAGTTCGAAAATCTAAACTCAGTGAGGGATAAGCAGTGGAGATTCGTGAACTACAGGCTCACCGAGTATTTCTGGCACCAAAGAAGGAAGCATATCTACGGTCTATTCGTAGGCAAGAAACGCGACAGAACCACAAAAGTAGAGTTCGAACCTGTTAAACGCTGGGAAGAAATCCAAAGCGAGTATGACCCGAATACTCGAATCGACGTCTTGGGCTGGGTAAAGATGATCGCCCGCGTAACAGAAGATCGCGAAGGCGCGTTCATGCCTTCAACCTACAGCATTGAACCCATCAGAATATTAGAAGGTCCCGCAGTTGGGAGCATTGAGCGTGTAGTTTCTTTCGTTGAAGAGTTTCGTATGCAGGCTCAGAAAGATGAACTCATTTATGTTGAAGGCACCGTGGAGAAGGTCATCTCCACGAGATCCTATAATCAAGTTGTCTTGACGTATGGGCCGAGATACTACGAGCAAGTCTTGAAAGTCATGCCCTGAGCAAGCTGCACACCGACTGAATAACATGACGACAAGAAGATTCAATCAGCAAGAATCAGAAAATCTGACGCGGCATTGCCTACAAGCAACCTGAAATGCTCTGGCTCGCTCGCGCCTTTTAGACTCTCGATCATACCTCGGGCAATGATTCGTTCTCCGTTTCTTGCTTGCTCGCAAAATCGTCCTCTGAATGAAACAACCTCGCGAGGGAGCTGAAGGTTTTTTCCCTTAACTATGTGCACATCCTCGACTTGATAGGTGCATGGAGTGAAAATCATCTGGGAGTCGTCGACCACAGTAGCGCTGATTGTTGCCTCGCCTGTTGCCTTGTAGCGTATCGAGCCGTAGGTCTCAACTACTTCCTTCCAGTTCTTTACACAACGTATGTAATAGTCACGGTCTTGGAATTTTCCTTGAAGAACCTTGCGAGACTCAGTTCGAACAAAGTCTTCGAACCTCATGTGAGTGTCTTTCGAACGAAAACCGAACAGAGTTCTCAGATTCTGCTTATCGTAGAGTTTCACGCTGCTTTCGGCATCCTCAACAAGGAGTTTCAAGGTGTTGTGGATCTTTCTGGCGTTCTGTGAACCATAAACGACAAGGTCGATATCAGATTTGTTGGTATTCAGGCCTACCAGAAGCGAACCCGAAACGCCCAGTGCACTCCATCTGACTCCGGCTTTCACGTGCAACAGCCGCGCCAAATCAAGTGTTTGCCTTTCAAGCCTGCCAAGAACACGCTTGCGGCGTAGTTGACCAAGATGTCTCGAAGGTTCATGGCGCATTTTCACTTTCTCAGTTGGCACTTCGCACAGCCACTGATTGAATACAGCGTCAAAGAGCAAGTACTCTGGAAATTTCTTCCGCAACAAAGCGTAACGTTCGTGTAGAGGATAGATCTTCTTGTAGCGCGAGTTGCCCCGAAGCCTCTCTCCATTTGGATCCGGTGTGAAGCGTATGAAGGCGACTATCCTGTCAATTGGGTGCACTAGTCCTTTTACGTCGAATATATTGCCGTCATAGGTTTCAATGAGGTCGCCTTCTCTCGCTTTCATAGTTATCCCAGAGTCATCTGAAACAACATACATGCCGTTCCTCTTTGATACATCTTTCTAGAGGTCACGCGCCGTGGTGACTTGCGCTAAGCATAAAAGACGATGAACGTAATGTCTCTGAAAGGTGTCCAATATCGTGAATCCAACAAATGCCAAAAGCGTGTACGCTGACTTAGAAAGCATGGTCGAGTTTGCGAAAGACGGCATTGTCAGCAAGACACTAGTCAAAGCCGGCAGCCGAGAGGTGAGCCTCTTCTGCATGTGTGCCGGACAGTCGATATCAACTCACAAGTGCAGTTTTCCAGCAATAATACACGTTCTGCGTGGCAACGGAGACGTGACTTTGGCGGACAAGACTTATCGGGGGAAGCCCAATGCTTGGTTTTACATGCCGGCTCATCTGCCGCACTCGATTGAAGCTAATGAGAACTTCGTCTTCTTGCTCACGCTTTTCAAACAATCAGGGCCGCAAACATAAAAATGCTAATATAATGAAGGAAAAAGCCTATTTCATCTCTTCATTGAAGATGCCCTTCAAGGTTTGCTTACTTACATGCAGGTTTTCTGAAAGGCTTCTAACCCACCTTATATAGCCTCGGAAGATGTTCTTCAGTATCTCTGCCTTCTCGGAAGATGACAGGTGTTTTTCCTCTGCAAGCAACATGGCAAACCATTTACCTTCATTGGACAGCTGATACGCTTTGACCCACACTGTGCGTCCGCTGCTGGTGCTTTTCTCCATGGCTTCGTTGATGACACCTAAACGGGTCAGCGACTTGAGCGTCTCAATTATCGTTTTGTTTGAGTAGCTAAGTTTCTTCATGAGTTCTTTTTGGTAGATTTTGTTTGCAATGCCATGATCCAAGGAAAATCTCAGAATGTCGACTGCTGCATTCGAGCCAAAGATTGCGCTCAGCGTTTTGCTCTTTTGATCAGCTGGAAGAAAAACAACGTATGGGTTCAGATTTTCATTCATCATATCCACGGCGAATTCATCCCCCTAAAGTCTGTAGGGACACTACTGCTTATCTATTCTGTAGAGCTCAAAAAGTCTACTGCAAGAATTCTCAAATTAGCTCTCTTCAAAGCTAGTAGCGCAGCTGAACCGATAATTGCTCCTATAACACAGTTTAACGAATCCGCAATGGCATAATAGATCGTTAATGGTGCCCAATAGGGATAAAGCTCTGGCACGCCCCAATTCAATACCCAGACGGCAATGTTGTTGCCTGTCGCTACGTCGCCTCCTATTCGGGCAATCCAAGCAAGGCACCACAGGGCTATTGGCAATGTTGCTGGATTTCGCGTGACTATCGAGTTGACTATCCATTTGCGGATCGGGGGCACAACAATAAAGACGAGCACAACCCAATACTGCCAGGTTATAATCGGCATGGCTTGATACCACGCAAAGGGATGTGAGAACCATATGATTAATTCCAAAGCGAAAACCAAAGTTGCCTCTTTCCATCTGTTGAACAAGACAAGTCCACTCATCAAGGCGGCCATTGTTGGACTCAGAAAAGTGAGCAAGCCTATTGAGGTCGCAGGATTGACGTAAGGAACGAGCCATCCAAAAATGAAACCTGAAATCGTCCCCCACAAAGGTCCTAACAAAGGCGACGTCAAGCCAGAAAGCAGACTACTCGACAATGTTATCAGAGCAGATGTCCCCAAAACGGGGTAAACGGGAATCCAAGCGCTGGTTAACAATAAGG
>Ga0209636_10000427_pt1 | contig 40494 bp, 34 predicted proteins | sample DeeMarSWOR152_54_FD_187464 | JGI IMG/M metagenome (GOLD analysis project Ga0209636, IMG submission 187464) | Marine sediment microbial communities from White Oak River estuary, North Carolina - WOR-1-52-54 (SPAdes) (version 2) | ecosystem: Environmental > Aquatic > Marine > Intertidal zone >... | reverse complement strand
GCCGCGGCTGGGTCTTGGATTGGCAAAGATCCGGCAGGGTAAGCTCAAAGCCGGTCGGGATGAAATCGGGATCGCCGCAAGCCTTGATCCCAATAACTCGCTTATCCGTAGCTATCTGGGCAAAGCCTACTTCGAGGAAAAACGCGATAAGCTGGCGAAGGGTCAATTTGCCATTGCAAGGGAGCTTGATCCGCTGGATCCCACGCCCTGGTTCTATGATGCCATTCGAAAACAAGCCGTGAATCGTCCTGTGGAGGCATTGCAAGACCTGCAGAAATCCATCGAGTTAAACGACAATCGGGCTATCTATAGGTCGCGGCTGCTGCTGGATGAGGATCTGGCAGCACGGAGCGCGAGTCTTGGTAGAATTTATGATGAGCTGGGTTTTCAGCAGCTTGCCTTGGTTGAGGGCTGGAAATCGCTCAATATCGATCCGAGTAACTATTCTGCCCATAGATTTCTGGCCGATACGTACTCCACCTTACCGCGGCACGAGATAGCCAGGGTCAGTGAACTCCTCAAGTCCCAATTGTTGCAACCAATCAACATATCCCCGGTTCAGCCCCAACTGGCGGAGAGCGATCTGTTCATTTTGAGCGGTGCGGGCCCCGCAAGTCCATCATTAAACGAGTTTAACCCGCTCTTCAATCGCAATCGGTTCGCACTTCTAGCCAGCGGCGTTGCGGGCGGAAATGACACTCTTGGGGATGAAGTCGTCCACTCCGGTGTGTGGGGAAGATTGTCCTACAGCGTCGGCCAGTTCCACTATGAAACCGATGGATTCCGGGAAAACAACGATCTGGAGCAAGATATTTACAACGTGTTCACACAAGTCAGCCTTTCGCACAAAACAAGCCTCCAGGCGGAATTCCGACACAAAGACATTGAAAAAGGCGATCTGCCACTCAGGTTCGATCCGACTGATTTCTTACCCACGCTCAGACAGGGAGAGCGAACAAATTCAGTTCGGCTGGGCTTTCATCACGCCTTTACACCTCATTCCGATCTCATAGGTTCTTTTATCTATGGGATGGCAGACTTTGACACGGAGACTGAGATAAACGTGCCATTCCCTCCTTTTTTGGTCCAATCAGACCTTGCAACGGATGAGGATGGTTATCTGGCTGAGGTTCAACATCTGTTCCGCTTCGAACGATTTCAGGTAACCGGCGGTGTAGGATATTACAGCGCGGATAGCGACGAGACGGGAACCTTTCAACCCCAAGTGCCGCCTATCCTTGTGAATAGCTCTTCCACCCAAAGTATACGTCATACCAACCTTTATGTGTACTCGCTGATCGGCTATCCGAAAAACTTCACCTGGACCATTGGTGGGAGTGCTGATTTCTTCGATAGTGAAATTTTGGATCGCGATCAGTTTAACCCAAAATTCGGGCTCACCTGGAATCCAATTCCTAATACCACTGTGCGTGCCGCTGTGCTGAGGGTTTTAAGGAGAATGCTTATTTCGGAGCAGACCATCGAACCCACCCAGGTGGCAGGGTTCAATCAGTTCTTTGACGATACGAGGGGTACGGAGTCATGGCGCTATGGTATTGGCATCGATCAAAAGTTTCCCAGGGACATCTATGGAGGTGTTGAGTACTCCGAGCGCGATTTGGAAGTACCTGTCAGGGACCCAACCCTGGGAGGGCAAGTTCGAGAAACAGACCGAGAAGAAAAACTGGGCCGAGCCTACCTGTACTGGACTCCACACCCTTGGGTGGCGCTAAGCGCGGAATATCAGTTTGAGCGGTTTGAAAGGCAGCCTGACCTTCCCGGCGTGGAGAACATAGTCAAACTAGAGACACACCGTATTCCGCTGGGAATCAGCTTCTTTCACCCATGGGGGTTCAGTGCAAGGCTGAAAGCAACGTATATTGATCAGGAAGGGGAATTCGGAAGTTCTACACTGGGTGTTCAAACGGAAGATGATCAATTTTGGATCGTGGATGCCTCTATCGGTTATCGGTTGCCCAAACGGTGGGGCCTCATCACGATCGAGGCGAAAAACCTGTTCGACGAAGAGTTCAACTTTCAGGACACGGATCCTGCAAATCCGCGGATATACCCAGAGCGGTTTATCTTTGCCAGGTTCACACTAGCGCTCTAAGAGGCATCATAGATCCTGGCAAGCCGGGAAAGAAGGGAGGTGGTAAATGTAACGTCAAATCAGATAGGCAAATGAGTTGGCGCCGAAAACGAACAATTACGGGATATACGGAAAGGAGGCATAGCATGGAAAAGCCAAGGGATACCTATTTCGCGGTGTATTATGATAAAAAGGGAGATGTTATCGGGGTTGAGAGACCAGACGGCAAGCCAGTCGATCGAATACCCCTAGAAAAAAAGCCTCTAGAAAACGTAAATGGATTGACCTGCACCGTCGTAATACACAAGCCTGGGAACACTCCTTGTTGTATTGTACACGGGGGATGGGAGTGGTGTTGGTGCTAGATATCTGAAATGGTGCCAACGCACTGCGCAATGCCTCGTCCTGAGTGCTCCAGAGAGGCGAATGAAATTCGAATTTGAGACCTTTGGCGGAGTGTTGTACCTCGCAAAGCCACAGGAAAGCATGTACGAATACGAGGCGATGCATTTTCGAACATCCAGGGATTGCTTGACATGGTGATCCCGAGTCGGAATGCGGTGTCCCTGTGCGGATGGGGCGATTTTTGGAGCCGTTGGTAGGTGGCGAGGAGCGTTTGGATGTTGCGATGTGTGTGGCCTGGGGCGCACTGATATCCCCCACGTGATGCCTTACGCCCCCATATGCGCGGACCCATGGCGGAAGCGCTTTCAGTCGCTATCGCGGCAAAATATTTGTGCGCCTAGGGAAGCCATCTCCTCAAGAACCCCAACGCCGCGTGCGCTAGAACCTGCTTTGCCCAGAGGGTTGCCTATTCTTAAAAGGCAAAGGTTCTGAAATTAATTCTCCATCTTCAGGGAAGTCGTAGACCTAGCATCCTTTTTATTACCCCCGATATTGCCGTTGCCATGAACACAAGCAATCCAATCGCGGTGATGTATGGGGGCAAAATTGTTGAGAAAGGTTCCACGAGCAGGACTATTACGGTCCCAAAACACTCGTGCACAAAAGAGTTGGTCTTGTCGTCCTTAAAAAGGCTTGGGGGCAAATAAGATGAGAGTGGGGGGCCTGATCATTACAGATATGTCTTGAAAGGAGCTTTTCATTGGCCTAAACTGCGGGAAGCTTCCTTAGAACGTATCTTGTTTCCGGTGACTGTGGTCCTCGCCTTTTCTGCTAACCTCGATGTTTGGTGTGTCCCAGTTTTCAGAGGGGTACTTCTCGTATCCCCTGGAAATCATTCATATTGTAGCTAAGAAACAAAGCGTTTGGCCTGTTCAACGCCCTCGTATGCATCCTTGCCCCTGAAATCCGCCCCGATTTCCTTGGCGAAGTCATCCGTTGTTGGTGGTCCACCGATCATCACCTTCACCTTGCCGTAGAGGCCGGCTTCGCGGAGGGCATCAATCGTCTCCTGCATGGAGATCATGGTCGTGGTAAGAAGGCAGGACATCGCCAGGATCTGGGCGTTTTCAGTGTTCAGGGCATTCACGAATTTCTCCGGTCCCACATCGAAGCCGAGGTCAACGACGTGGAACCCCGCCCCCTTGAGCATCATAGAAACGATGTTCTTGCCGATGTCGTGAAGGTCTCCCCTCACCGTCCCTATGACAACCGTGCCCCGCGGTTTGAACCCGGTTTTTACCAATAGCGGAGTCAGGACGTCCAACCCCCTCTGGGATGCCCTCGCGGCCACGAGCATTTCGGGGATATAGCACTCCCCTGCGGAGAAGCGCTTCCCAACGATATCCAGGGCCAAAACGATCCCCCCCCGGATAATCTCATCGGGGGATTTCCCTTGGTTCAAGAGTGCATTGACCAGGTTCTGAGTCCCCGTGAAATCCCCCTGCTCAACTGCCCTTACCAAGCCTTCATACTCGGACATTCTCTTCCTCCTCCTTTAAAGAGTGCTTGCAGCCTCCTGTCCTTCGGTTCTGGGTCAAGAAGTGAAAACCCTCCTACTTTGCAAATGAGGGAACGTAATCCCTCGCGTGGTGAAACATGGCGAGAATATTGTCCAACGGCACGTCGGGTTGGATATTATGAACGGCGGAAAGGACAAATCCCCCGCCTTCCCCCATCTGCTCAACCAGTTCTTCCACCGCTTTCTTAACGTCCTTGACGCTTCCCCTTGGAAGGATGTTCTGAGTATCCATTCCCCCCCAGAATGCCATACGGCCGCGGTATTTTCGCTTGAGTTCCGCCGGGTTCATGCCTGCCGCAGTGACCTGGACCGGATTCAGGACGTCCACACCAATCTCGATCAAATCCTCGATAATGCTTGCAACGGAACCACAGGTGTGGAAGAGGACTTTTGCCGGGGATAGGTCGTGTATCTGCTTGAGGTATTTTTCAAGCCGCGGCTTTATGTATTTCACGAAATGATCGTAGCTGACCTGAAGTCCCTCCTGAGCCCCGAGGTCATCGGCACAGATGACGACGTCAACCTCCTGACCTACCTCTCTCAGCTCATTTTTCGCGATTTGGAGGTTCACCTCGAGAACGGCATCCAAGAGCGCCTCGAGTATCCCCGGGTTGATTACGAAATCGCAGAACCAGTCCTCAAAACCGCGCAGATATTGACTGGTATGAACACACGGGGCAGGAACGGCCAAAATGGCAGCACAATCAGTATGGTCCCTAATCCATTTAACTTGGCCTTTCAATCCTTGCACAAATCCGGGATCGTCGGGATCGGGCCACGCATAATTTGAAATGTCGGATATCGTTATGTCACCCGAAAGGGGAAAGCTGATCTGATCGTAGTAGTAGCTGTGTTCCGGATGAACGCGTTCTACGCCCCAAACGTCCCGGTATCGGTCAGGTCCACGTTCCTCCTCCCCCTTCATCGGTGCCCCAATGAAAACGGCGCGAGTGTCGATATCCAGGCTCCGGAGGATTCCCTCGTCAACCTTGACCACCCTCATCATCCGATGGCAAATCTTATTTTCCCCTTCAATACCAAAGCGGCTTTTTAACTTTTCATATCCTTCCACCACAATGCTGCTGTCTACGGTACCCCCCAGATCGATGGGTACTATATCGGGCTGTTCATGAGATATCGCAGTGACCAACCTTTCCCTGTGTGTCATCCCCTTTGCCATTTACTTCCGCCCCTTTCTCTCTCCTCGAATCGCCCTCTTCATGCTCCTTAAGATCCGCACCGAAGGGATGCTACCCAATTATCACATTTCTCGTGAGCCCACAAGGGACAACTACCCGGAGTTTCCTGACTTTTTGGTAAAGGTGCTTGTGCACGGGCAAAATTTACATTCATGTATCTGCGAATTCGGAAAAGGAGCTCGAATTATGAGTTAAACCCTATGGAACGATGGAATGTTGGAATATCGGGTATCAAAACCTGAGAAAGTGGTCCTTTTGGTTCAGGAGCGCTTCGCTTGAGGATCGCTCCGCTGAGGCAAGAGGCAAAGAATTCTTGGCCTTGAGCCTCAAGTCCGCCGCAGGCGGACGCTCCTCCAACTTCTTTCAGGGTAATACCTATCCATGAACCCATCATTCCAGTATTCCATGATTCCACTATTCTGGCTGGCTTGAGGGTGGCATAAACGATAAAATCGTCGAAAAAATATGTTTGAGCAGCGATGAACGACTTTTCCGGTATTTCCGGCAGGCTATTCCTTGATTTCTTCCCCCTTATCCGATAACCTTGCAGGGTAAATTCCAAACCGGGGACAAGGGGATACGGGAGAAGGCCGCATGGAGTTTCTCGGCTACCGCAGAAGCGATGGGAGGGTGGGCGTTCGGAACCACGTGCTGATACTTTCCACGGTCGTTTGTGCCAACGAGGTCGCCAGTCGGATCAACCGGAGAATTCCATCAACGGTCGTCGGGGTCCACCCTTTCGGCTGTGGGTTGCTTGGAGCCGACTTTGAACAATTCAGGAGGACACTGGTTGGCTTTGCGAGCAACCCCAATGTGGGCGCTGTGCTCGTGGTGGGGCTCGGGTGTGAGCAGGTCGATACCCCGTCGTTGGCCGATGAGATTGCCACGCGGGGAAAAATGGCTGAGGCACTGCTGATCCAGGAATGCGGGGGTGTCCATAGAACTGTAAGGCGAGGGGTGGAGGCCGTCAGGGAGATGCAGAAGGCGCTTGCCCGAGAGGAGCGCGTTCCCTCCCCCGTTTCAGAATTAATCATGGCCACCGAATGCGGGGGATCGGATTTTAGCTCGGGCTTAACGACGAATCCTGCCGTCGGGTTTGTTTCGGATCGACTCATTGAGCTGGGGGGGACGGTGATTCTATCGGAGACATCGGAAATGATAGGAGCGGAACACCTCCTGGCTGCCCGGGCGATCAACGAGGAAGTTGCCCGGAAACTATATGAGATTGTCGAGAGGATGGAGGGGAATGCTCGCCATGCCGGGGTGGATATCAGGGGCTCTCAACCAACTCCCGGAAATATCAGGGGGGGCATCACCACCATAGAGGAGAAATCACTGGGATGCATCTATAAGGCGGGTACGAGACCAGTTCAGGGTGTGGTTGAATATGCCGAGTCAATAGGGGGAAGGGGATTATGGATCATGGATACACCGGGTCAGGATGTTGAGTCAATCACGGGAATGGCCGCAGGGGGGGCCCAGATCGTGATCTTTTCGACGGGGTTGGGAACTCCGGCCGGTTGCCCCATTGCCCCGGTAATCAAAGTCACGGGTAATCCAGAAACAGCCCGGACGATGAAGGCCCACATCGACGTGAATGCCGGGGCGATTTTGAAGGGCCGGGATACGATTGAGAGGGTAGGGGAGCTGATTTTTCGCCTCCTTCTGGATGTCGCCAGCGGGGAGAAAACCAAGGCCGAGCGACAGTGCCACTGGGAATTTGGAATCAATCGAATCGGGGGGACGCTTTAAGAAGCCTCCAAAGGCAATTACTTCTTGAGGCGGCACGCTATTCTGATATATAGTTTAAATGGAAATTCTCTCCAGGGAGGACAGGCGATTGCCGAAGATTTATATATTGAGAGAGGCCTGCAAAGGGGTCGAAGATTGCGGTATTTGCAGATTCATCTGCCCCAATGATGTTTTGGGCACCTCCGATGTCTTGAATCGGAAGGGGTTCTTCCCTCCGGAGGTGGTTGACGAAGATGCATGCACTCAGTGCGGGAACTGCATGATCTTTTGCCCCGACATGGCCATTGTCGTTGAGGAGCGGAAGGAGAGGAAAGCCGCTCGGAGAAAATGATGGGTCATACCATGGAAAGTAGAAGGCTACCTGCGGGAAAATACTTCATGATGGGGAATGTGGCGTGCGCCGAGGGGGCTATAGCCGCGGGGTGCGATTTTTCTGCGGGTTACCCCATCACCCCCGCTTCGGAGATCACCCATACCCTGGCGAAGCGTTTGCCGGAGGTGGGGGGATATTTCCTGCAAACCGAGGACGAGATTGGCGCCATCTGCGCGGGCATTGGGGCTTCCTGGACGGGCAAGAGGGTATTGGTACCCACCTCGGGTCCCGGCATAAGCCTTATGCTCGAGAACATCGGATTTGCCGTGGGGGTTGAGACGCCCGTTGTCCTGGTCAATATCCAACGGGGGGGTCCCACCACGGGTGCTCCTACCATGGGGCTCCAGGGGGATATGATTCAGCCCCGTCGCGGTTCCCATGGGGACTATGAGATCATTGCCCTCTGTCCCTCAAGCCCGCAGGAGATGTTCGATTTCATGATTCGGGCCTTCAACCTGGCGGAGAGGTACCGAACCCCTGTGTTCGTCATGTCCGATGCCTTTATCGGCCACATGAGGGAGGAGGTGTCCATCCCGGAGCCCGGGGAAATCGATCTTATGTATCGAAAGATCCCGGAGGAAGGGGCGGACCTGAGCAAGATCAAGCTGTTCCTCGATGAGGATGTGGCTCCCATGCCCATATTCGGCAAGGGGTTCAGAAGCCATGTGACCAGCTCCTGCCATGACGAGCACGGCAACAGGAATTTGATCGACCCCACGGCCCTGGACAACTTCATCAACCGGTTGCGGAACAAGATCCTCAAGCACCGGGATGAGATCGTTCAGGTAGAATCCGACTACGACGGCTGTGAGGTGGCTTTGGTGGCATACGGGGCCGTTGCTCGGTGTGCAAAGGAGGCATCATACGTCGCCCGATCGAAGGGGATGGGCGTGGGGTATTTGAGGATTATTACCGCATGGCCATTCCCCGAGAGGGAGGTTCAGGAGCTGTCCCAAAGGATTAAGAGAATTATCGTGTTGGAAAACAATTCGGGGCAGTATTACCCCTATGTGAAAGCAGAGGCCGCGGGTCGGGCCGAGGTAACGTTTCTGCCCCCTGAAATTCTGGGGCAGGTTCATGATTTGGACTACGTGGTCCAGAAGGTAGAGGAGATGCTCCGATGAGTTCGGTCGAACACCCCCTGAGGAAGTACCTCCGCCCGTCCGTGGAGGCGACGACATTCTGTCCGGGCTGCGGTGATGGGACTATTTTGGCGTCTATCCTGCGGGCTATCGATGAGCTGGGCATGACCATGGATGATTTCGTCTTCGTCTCCGGCATCGGCTGCGCGGCGTGGATTATCAGCCCCAATTTCAACGCCGACGTGCTTCACACAACCCACGGTCGGCCCATAGCCTTCGCCACGGGCATCAAGCTGAACCTGCCGGAGAAGAAGGTCATGGTGGTCAGTGGCGACGGGGATCTCACCGCCATTGGGGGCAATCACCTGATTCATGCTGCCCGTCGCAATATCGACATCGTGGTGATCTGCGTGAACAACGGGATCTATGGCATGACGGGTGGCCAGGTTGCCCCAACGACACCGAGGGAGGCTCGGACCATTACGACGCCCCTTGGAAGTATAGAGAATACCTTTGATATTTCCCGCATGGTTCAGGCGTCCGGAGCATCCTATGTTGCCCGGTGGACTACATACCAGCCTCGTCAGCTGATCAGGAGCATCAAGAAGGCGGTTCAGAAGAAGGGGTTTGCCTTTATCGAGGTGGTCTCCCAGTGTCCCGTCCAATTCGGGGCGAAGACAGGGGCCGGCAACGCGGTACAGATGCTGGAGATGTATCGGCAGAGGTCGATTTCGGTCAAAAAGGCGGCTGAGATGAGCCCTGATGAGATTGGGGATAGGATCGTGGTGGGGGAATTCGTCGATACGGTAAAGCCGGAATTGTGTGAAGAAGTGGCCATATTGAAGGAGAGGGCGAGGGGAGAGGGATGAGAACGGATTTGATCATCGCTGGTGTGGGAGGTCAGGGCAGCATCATGGCGGGCACCCTCCTGGGGACGGCCGCCGTGGTGTATGATAATAAGAAGGCCCTTCAGACTCAGGCCTATAGCTCGGAGTTGCGAGGAGGGGCAGCAGTAACCTGGGTCATCATTTCCGATGAGGCGATTCTGTATCCCCGGGTAGCTCATCCCGACATCTTGGTGGCCCAAGCTCCTCAGGCAATAACCCGTTATGTCTCCCAGTTAAAGCCGGAGGGAACGTTGATCGTGGACTCGGATATGGTCAAGGATCCCCCTCGGAATGGATATACGCTCATTGAGGTGCCGGCTACGAGCATCGCCACCAAGGAGATAGGGAGCGGCATTGTGTCCAATCTCGTGATTTTGGGGGTTCTCATCGGGGCGACCGGGATCATATCCCCCGAGGCGATGGAAAAAGCAGTCCGGTCATCCGTGCCCAAATCCAAAATTGATATCAACCTTCAGGCCTTCGGGCGAGGGTTGGGATTTACTTGGAAATAGGAGGAGGCAATGGCTCTAAAAACGAAGCAGCAGTATATCGACAGCCTCAGGAAGCTCAAACCCGCGGTTTACATGTTCGGGGAGAAGATCGAAAATCCGGTGGACAATCCGAGGATATTTGCCGGGATCAACGCGACGGGGGCGACCTATGAGCTCGCGGAGATGGATGAGTATCGTGACATGATCACAACGGCATCACCCTTTACGGGCGAGCTGGTCAACCGATTTACCTTGCCCGCGCAGTCCGTCGATGACCTGGTGATGCGGGTAAAGCTCAATCGGATTCTCGGGGGATTCACGGGAACCTGTTTCCAGCGGTGCACGGGCCTGGATTGTCTCGGGGCCCTGTCTATCGTGGCCTACGATATTGACCGCAAGTATGAGACCCACTACTACGACCGGTTCATCGAGTTCCTGAAGTACATGCAGAAAAACGACCTGACGGGAAATGCCGGCGTCACCGACGTGAAGGGGGACAGGAGTCTCAGTCCCCACGAACAGCCGGACAAGGACCTCTACCTTCGCGTGGTGGATAAGAACAAGGAGGGCATCATCGTTCGGGGAGCCAAGGCCCATCAGACCGGATCGCTGAGCTCCCATGAGATCATCGTGCTCCCCACGAGGGCAATGCGCAAAGGGGATGAGGATTACGCTGTGGCCTTCGCGGTTCCCGCTGATGCCGAGGGGCTCATCCACATCGTGGGGAGGAGTTCCTTGGATACCCGGGAGTTGGAAGGCGTGGACTGCGGAAACATTCGCTACAGTAAGTACTGCCCAACCCTCATATTCAACGACGTGTTCGTGCCCTGGGAAAGGGTCTTCATGTTTGGTGAGGTGGAATTCGCTGGCGAGATCGTCGGCCGCTTCTCGGCATTTCATCGCCAATCCCACGGCGGCTGCAAGGCGGGAAAGATCGATGCCATGACGGGGGCTGCCCAGCTCATGGCGGAATACAATGGGACGAACAAGGTGGGGCACATCAGGGAGAAGATCATCGACATGATTCACCGGGCGGAAACTCTTTACGGGTGCAGCCTGGCGGCATCCTATGAGGGGAAAAAGGAGGCCTCCGGAACGTACTTCATCGACCCGGTGCTTGCCAATGCGTCCAAGATACACGAGGGCAAGGAGATGGCCGAGGCGGGGAGGCTTCTGGTAGACGTGGCCGGAGGATATGTGGCGAATTTGCCATCCGATAAGGATTTGAAGAATCCCGACATCGGCCCCCTTATTCAGAAGTACCTCAAGGGGGTGGCAGATGTTCCCAGCATGAACCGTATCAAGATGTTTCGACTCGTAGAGAAGATGGTCCTCGAGAGCGCGGACACGATATCGGACATCCACGGGGGTGGGTCTGCGGCGGCACACCGAATCACCATTCTCAGGGAGTCCGACATGGATAGTAAGAAACGGTGGGCGAAAAGGCTTGCGGGAATCGAGGGCTGAAGCTGGGTGGCTTTTTCCAAATATGAGTAAAGCCTCTGTTTCATTTGATCCTTCGGTGGGGAAAACATGGCTTTAAGCTCAGGAGGCCCTGAGAATGATTGGATGAGCTTGAAAATCCAGGGATGCTCGTACCTGAAGGAGGATGAGGGATGCCTAAATTTAGCGCTAATCTTAGCATGTTGTTTGGCGAAGTCGATTTCCCAAAACGCTTTGAGAAGGCTGCCAACGCTGGTTTTAAGGGGGTCGAATACTTGTTCCCCTATGAATTTAACAAAGAACAATTGGTGAATGAGTTGGGGAGGTGCGGTCTTCAGCAGGTGTTGCACAATCTACCGGCTGGGGATTGGCAAGCGGGAGAGAGGGGAATCGCTTGCCTACCCGGACGAGAAGGAGAATTCCAGGAAGGTGTCGGGAATGCGATTGAGTATGCGAAGGCGCTTAAATGCCCTCGCCTCAACTGTCTTGTGGGAAAAACTCCTGTGGGAGCGCCTCCTGAGGACGTCCGACAAACCCTGGTAAACAACCTTCGATTTGCCGCAACGGCCTTGGAAAAAGAAGGCATCCGCTTACTGATTGAGCCGCTGAATGACCGTGACATTGCCGGGTTCTATCTCGTCCACACGCGAGACGCAGTCGGGTTGATTGACGAAGTTAATCATCCCAACCTCTGGATTCAGTATGATGTGTACCACATGCAAATCATGGAGGGGAATCTGACGAGAACCATTCAAGAGAATATCGGTCGGATCGCGCACATTCAAATCGCGGATAACCCGGGGCGCCATGAGCCGGGATCCGGGGAGATCAATTTCACGAGCCTATTTCGCTCCATTGATGAGGTGGGATATGAGGGGTGGATCGGTTGCGAATACGTCCCGGCAGCGTCAACGGAAGAGGGTCTCCAATGGATTAAACCGTACATTCAAGGAGGGAGGACGTAATGGCAGAGCTGGGATTTATTGGTTTAGGCATCATGGGTAAGCCACTGGCGACCCATTTAGTAGCTGCGGGCCAATGAATTCGGGCTCAGAGCTCCTTGTGCAAGGTTTTCAAAGATTTCCAGGGAAAAACTTCGGAGTCAGGTAATGAGGAGGGGGAACCCATGGGAAAAGAAATTGAGGGGATCATTCCGGCGGTCGTCACGCCCTTTGACGAGAATGAAGATGTGGACGAAGCGGGTTTCAGGAAGATCATCAACTACCTCATTGACAGCGGGGTGCACGGCCTCTTTCCAGTGGGAAGCCAGGGGGAGTTCTTTGCCCTGACCAACGAGGAGAAGAGACGGCTCATTGACATCGCGGTGGAAGAGGCTCGGGGCCGGGTGTTTGTGATGCCCAACACGGGCGCCATAACCACCAGGGAATCCATCGAGCTCTCACAGTACGCTGAAAAGGCCGGGGCCGACTGTGTTTCCCTCATTACCCCGTTTTTCATCAGCCCGAATCAGGACGAGCTCTACCAGCACATCAAGGATATTTGTCAATCCGTGCGGATTCCCGTCCTCTGTTATAACAATCCCGGGCGGACGGGTGGGGTGGCTTTGACCCCGGTTACGCTCGCTCGACTGGCAGAGGAGGTTTCGAACTTCGCGGGAATCAAGGACAGCTCTGGCGACCTCACCCAGGTGGCGGAGATGATCCGGCTCTGTCCGCCCCGTTTTAAGGTAATTATGGGCAGGGATAGCTTGATCTACGGAGCTCTCATGTATGGCGCAACAGGCGCCATCGCCGCAACGGGAAACGTGGCTCCAAAACTCATTGTGGGAATCTATCAGGCCTTTAAAGAGGGCGACTATGAGAGGGCTAAGCAGTATCAGCGGGAATTGGCGCCCTTACGGGCCGCCTTCGGGCTGGGGACATTCCCGGCCGTGGTGAAGGAAGCCTTGACCATGATGGGGCTACCGGGAGGTCGGTGCAGAAAACCAATACAGCCCCTGAGCGCTGAGAAGAGGGCTCAATTGCGGGACATCCTCGTTAAGATGGAGCTTATCCAGAGCTGAGCAAGTTCCCAAGGGGAACGTCGTCAGGCAGTAATTCCTCCCATACGGATTTTAAAGGCCATAGCGAATCTGATTCTATTTCACCCTAACTCCTTTAGCGACGTCGGATGGACTGGGCTGTGTCTCATAATGCGTCCAGGCCTCAGCGTACTTTCCGGATGTGACCATGCAATCATCAATAGGAACCTTCCATTCCACAAATTCGGCTCCAACACCCACATGGGTAGCTGGGTCATAATCGTACAAATGAACTGGAATAGCTCCACTGAGTGAGTGGACAACGTGCAACTCCAACGAAACATCCCAATTCGGAGGATCATAGGAGACTGTAGTAAAAACTGCGAAATGGTTTTCGAGCTTCACAAGATCACTCCACCCTGCACTTGTCAGAGAGAATTGAAAATGCATATGACCGCTGCCACCGCTGAGTGGCGCCCCGTCCGCGATTTTGATCCCAAAATACATGAAATCATTGTCTTTAGCCAGGTAGACTTCCTGAATGTCATCCCCCGGAAGACCGAAGTTATCGTCCCCGACAGGGTCTGTCAGAACGGCAGGAATGCCTAACCAGTCAACTGCATCACCGTCGATTGTAATCGTGCGAATCGGGATCTCAAACTCCTCGCCGGCTTCCCACTCATGACCGATGATATCCAAACTGTTTCTGTTGGGATTCCACCGAAAGGTCCCTCCATAGTAGTTCCCAGATACGCCGATATTCGATAGCTTGATGAAACCGGGAAATGCCGTGTCAGTAAACAGAATTGCTTCAGAAAGGTCTGCTTCCACCGCGGAAGCGAGGTCAGCGCTAAATACCGCGAGAAGCACTCCAAGTAAGGCCAAAACCAACATCTTCTTCATGAGTTACCCCTCCTTTCCGCCCCACCCTGAGAGATGGTTAGTCTTTTCGGTCACATCTTTCATTATCATAAACGAATAAAAAATAAAAATATCGTTGTAAGCGGTTACAGCCGATTTTCGTTTCACGACTCATCTTGCTGAAATTCGCTCATGTATTCAGATACTTAATGTTGAATGAATTTAGTTAAATCCTAAAGTTGTAAAATCTGTTTAAATCTTAGATTTTCTCAGAATATCTCTTATTTTCTCGAGATTTCAAAAAAGGGCCCGATTTGAAAGTGGAATTATCTGGACAGGAACGGGATTAAGTGAAGATTAAACCCGCAATCGAAGAGGGAGCTCCCTGAGCGAATCCTTCTATGAGAGAGTTCTCCCAGCAGTTGCCTTTATCGATTAACGTTTCAAGCCTTTACCCATTGGCATCACGCCTGGATTTTCTGATACATTTTGAAATCGAAGGCCGTTTACCTTGATATGAGTGGAGTATTTTTTGTATTGTTATGTTAATTGTCTATACGGAGGTGAGACTATGCGCAAGCGGAAAGAAGGTAGCCCTGTCATTAAGACTGTTGATAAGGCATTGGACCTTTTGGAGCAGTTCAACGGAGATAGGGACGAACTAGGAGTGACCGAACTGAGTCAACGGCTCAACCTCCATAAGAACAAAATCTTCAGGTTGTTGGCAACCCTTGAAACGAAGGGATACATCGAGCAGAATAACACCCGCGAAAACTACCGACTGGGGGTGAAAAGCCTGGAGCTCGGCCAAGCCTTTATCAAACAGCTTGGCTTCGTCCGTTCAGCAAAGCCGTTCCTGAAGGAAATCGTTGAGAAATGCAACGAAACGGCTTCTTTAGGGATAATTCGGCAAAACTCCACTATGTATGTAGATATGGAAGAGGCGAACCAAATCGTGAAGGTGGTCAACCGTGTCGGATGTAGGCTTCCCATTCATTGCACGGCCATCGGTAAGGCTCAGGTAGCCTATGCATCAGAACAGGAGTTGGAAAAGCTGGGCATCTTGGACAATATGGAGCGGTTTACGCCCAACACCATTGTCGATAAGGCTAAATTCATGAAACACCTTAAAGAGGTGGCTAAACAAGGATATGCCCTCGATAATGAAGAGTACGATTTGGGAGTGAGGTGTATTGGTGTTCCCCTCAGGGACTATACGGGCCGAGTTGTGGGGGGAATCTCCGTTTCCAGCCCATCTTTTCGTATGACTGACGAGTTATTGAAGGCAGAAATTATTCCCATCGTCAAAGGGGTCGGAGAGAAGGCTTCCAAGATGCTTGGATTTGGTGCTTAAAATACACGAGCCATAAAAAGAATAGCATAGCCGAATTTACAAGGACTTGGTTCGGGTAAGGCTATTTAAAAACTGTTGCAATCCTTTCGATACCCATCCCAAAATATTTACCTCTTCTAAGAAACTGAGCTCGAAAATCACCACCCTGGCCAAAACTATCGAATTGCGCTTGCACGATGGGATGGGTAGGGGTTACTTCAGGCTAAATCCTCCGTCCACCAAGAGGATTTGGCCGGTGGTGAAGGAGGCATTGAACATGATGGGCCTACCCGGAGGGCGATGCAGGAGGCCCATTCAGCCCCTGAGCGAAGATAGGAGGGCTCAACTGCGGGACATCCTCGTGGGGATGGGGCTTATCCAGGCCTGAGCTGACAGGGATCAGCTTATGACCGCGAACCTTCACCTATCATAACAACCCAAGCTCTCTCAGTTTAGCTTCGGCTGGTGCGCCGTCCTGAGTCCAGCCGCGCTCCCTGTAGTATTCATCCAGCATTTGGTCAAGTTTGCAGACCAAGCCCGCGGCCGGGCCGTCCTCCAGCGGCTCTTGGGTCAAACGTGGCGGCAGGGAATCATCCCGGCGGGAAAAGCCCGCTTTGATTAAAAAATGCCGCTCAGCATTGAAGGTTCTCTCTCCGGCTTTGAGCAGTTCGTCCAATGAATAGTCAACACCGGTGACCGCGTTAAGATAGGCCAGGATGCCATCAGGTTTAAGTTCCAATTCAGGCCTGAGGAGATTCCTCACGGTGAAAAAAAGACATATTCCCGCCGAGTCAATCAGACAGGTTACATCTTGCCAGAGCTTTACCAGCTTGCCTTTCCCTTTGCTTTCGTAGGGATCAACAGCCTGGGGGAATCCCATGAGCTCGCTGTAAGCTATATGCCCCCGGCAGTGAGAGCCCCCGATAGGAGAAGTTGCGTAATTGAGGCCCTCGCCCTGAAGGCCCCGGGGGTCGTAGCCGGGCAACTCCATACGCTTGGAAACCATCGCCAGCTCTGGATGACCATAGCGTTGAGCCAGACGGAAAGAACCCTCGGCCATTTCATCACCAAACCCTTCTCTAAAACCGGTCATTCTCACCAGATCGACCAATCTCTTGGCGTCTCCCCAGAGAACCGGTCCCCCGGCGCGCTGTTCGCTGAGATAACCGCGTTCAAAGAGCTCCATGGCGCACGCAATGGTTACGCCCATTGACATTGTGTCCAGGCCCAGTTCGTTACACAGGTAATTGGCCTTTGTTATCGCGGCTAGGTTGTCGATCAGGCACATCGACCCCAAGGCAAAGCCGGTCTCATATTCAGGCCCTTCCCCACTGCCCTCGAACCCCGGTTCATCGACCTTGGTTACCCTGCCACAGGCAATGGGACAGGCCCAACAGGCCCGGTTTTTTTGCAGGTATTTCAGGGTCAGGGTTTGACCGGTAATCGCCTCCCAGTTCTCAAAGGTACCTTTCTGAAAGTTCTTGGTGGGTAAAACGCCCTTACTCTGCGTGATGGGGGTGACTACGCCGATGGTTCCGTGTTTTCTTAAGGGCGAATCCTTCAAGGTTTTGGTGAATGGGGGGACAATTCTATTCTGGATTTCCCGAAATCGTTTTTTGTCAGCTATGGGAACAGGGCTGTTACCCCTGACTACAACGGCTTTCAGGTTTTTAGAACCCATTACCGCCCCTACTCCGCCCCGGCCGGCCGCTCGATCCTTCTCATTCATGATGGAAGCGAACAAAACTCGTTTCTCCCCGGCCGGCCCTATGCAGGCGACCCGTGCTTTGAGATCGGTTTCGTTCTGGAGGATTTCGGTTGTTTGTGGTACGGGTTTTCCCCACAGGTGCTCCGCCGGCCTGATTTCGGTCTTGTCTTTGTCTATCAAGAGATAGACAGGCTCGGGAGATCGGCCCGTAATCAATATGGCGTCGACGCCGGCCCATTTGAGTTCCTTGGGGAACTGGCCGCCTGAGTTGGAGCAGGTCAAGGCCCCCGTAAGAGGCGACTTAGTCATGACCATGTAGCGTGCTCCGGTGGGCACCGTGGTGCCCGTAAGGGGCCCAGTGGCCATTATCAGCATATTCTCTGGTGAAAACGGATCACACCGTGGATTTACCTCCTTATTCAGGTAATAGATTCCCAAACCCCGGCCGCCGATGTAGTCCCTCGCCGTCTTCTCGTCCAATTTTTCCTCCAGGACCCTGCGGTTGATAAGGTCGACCCGGAGAACTTTTCCTCGCCATCCGTACATGGCTAACCTCCCGTCGAAGTCAGACCCGGCACTTCCATGAGGCCACCGGTCCGAGTCAATCTTTTTTCGAGTTCTGTGGTTACCAAAAGAGATTCGCTTGTGACCTGGGTCCAGATTTCTACAGCCCCAGTGCCTTCAGCACTTCCTTGAGCTTTCTCCGCTCATCGTCGGTTAGTCCTTCCACCGGGGCGACAGGTGAGCCTGAATCAAGGTCTATAAGTGCCGCCGCTTCTTTCAACATGGCAACGGGAATACTGCCAAGGCTGAAGGCGCGTCTGAGAGGCCCCAGTGTGCTTTGAGCTTCCCGGGCCTTTTCTAAATCCCCTGCTACGTAGTGGTCGTAAATACTCGAGACCAACCTGGGGGCGATGTTGGCGGAGGCGGACATGGCCCCAACTCCTCCATACACCAGGGTGGCCAGAATTAACATGTCGTTGCCGGCTAAAACGGAAAAATTATCCCGTGAACACCTGATATACTGTTCGGTGATATCGAGGTTTCCGCTGCCGTCCTTAATGCCCCTGATATTATCGATTTCAGATAAACGGGAAACAAGGTGGGGAGATATCAATATGCCCGTCCTTGCCGGAAATGAATGCATGAATACCGGAAGATTCGTGGCGGCGGCAATGCGGGCATAATGGTTGTATAATTCATTATCGTTCAACTTAATGAATGATGGTGTTAATACGGTTACAGCGTCCGCGCCCAATTTTTCCGCCGCTTTCGCCAGTTCAACTGATTCCCGGGTCGTGTTGCTGGCCGCTCCCATATAAACGGGTATTCGCCCTCCTGCCTCCTCCACCGTTATTTCGGACATTCTTATCTTCGTGTGAAAATCAAGGGCATAGAATTCCCCGTTCGTGCTGAGGGGAAACAGCCCGTGGACACCGCCTTCGATGACATACTGTAGGAGCTTGCGTGCCGAAGCCTCTTTCAGATTTCCCGCCTTATCCGTCGGGGTAATCAGTGCAGTTATTACTCCCTTGGGTGTGAAGTCCATCTCCCCCTCCTCACTGCCCCTGAGCGGGGTTGATCAATCAAGTGCATTCTCTGCATAGTTATGCTATCTGCAACAACCCTTACTAAAACCCAAAATACCTCGGCACAATCAGCACAACACTGGGGAAGTACGTCACAACTAAAAGCGCCGTCAGTAAAGGAATAAAGAAAGGTATGACAGACCGGCAAACGCGGTCAAAGGGAAGCCCCGTAATTCCCTGGCCCACGTACAGGGATAATCCCATCGGCGGCGTGAGCTGTCCGAACATGATATTAAAGACCATGATAATCCCGAAATGAAGGGGATCCATCCCCAATTCGGTCATGGCCGGAACGAGCATCGGGGCCAGGATCAATAGGAGAATCATATTTTCTATGATGGCCCCCAGAAAAAGCAGAACTACATTGATCACCAGGAGGATTACCCACAAATCAGTTGATACGGTAACCAAGAATTTAGCGGTTTGCTGCGGCACCTGCTCAATGACCAGTACCCAACCGAAAAGCAAGGCGCTGGCAATGACGATCATCAGCCTGGCAGTTTGCATAACGACATCTTTGGCAAGGACGGCCAGTTTCTCGTACGTCAATTCGCGATAAACCACTGCTCCCAGAAAAAGCGCGTAAACAACGGCAACCGTCGCCGCTTCCGTGGGGGAGAAAATACCCAATGTCATTCCTCCCACGATGATCACGGGAGTAAGCATTGGGGGAAATGCTACGATGAGACTTTTGATGAATCGGCCAAAGGACGGCCGCTTTCTCACGGGGAATCCCTTTCTCTTGGCGTAAATGTAGATATAGGTCATCATAAAAATGGCGACGAGAAAAGCGGGGAGAAATCCCCCTAAGAAGAGGCCGGTGATGGAAATCTCCGCCATCACCCCCAAGAGAACCATGGGGACACTGGGAGGGAAAATGGGGCCAAGTATAGCGGATGACAGCGTGATACCCGTACTAAAATCTAAATCATACCCCCTCTCCTTCATCGCCTTTATCTCGACCTCGCCCAGCCCCGCCACATCCGCCACAGGCGAACCGGACATCCCGGCAAAGATGAGACTGGCGATCACGTTCACGTGACCGAGTCCGCCCGGGATACATCCCACGAGGTCATCGGCGAACCGAAATATCCTATTTGTGATCCCGGCCGAGTTCATCAACTTACCTGCAAACATGAAGAGAGGAACCGCCAACATGGGGTAGTGAGCGGCGGAATTAGCCACCTTATGGGCCAGGACCGAGAGGGGAAAACCTTTCAGCACGACGTAGAATCCCGAAAGGGAGCCGAGCACCCAAACGATGGGCATGCCCAGGATGATGAGGATGAGGCTCAAGAGCACAATTATGGCGCCGAGTGTCATGCACTGGATTCCTTAATAATGATCTCTCAGCTTAACAATAATTCTTAGTACATAGAACAAAGCTATCACACAAAAGTTGAGAGGAACGGCGATGAGGATATAATTGACTGATATCTGGAAGGCGGTAGTTAATATGGGGGCGTTTTGCTCCAGCATGTGTTTGCTGCCGATAATGACCAAGATAAGGTAGGCCAAGGTAATCAGATCCAACAAAATGTCATTCCAGAATTTGATCTTCTTCGGAATAAATTTCGTAAAATACTCCACAACGATATGTTGATTTCTCCTGGTTACGATGCTGCCCCCCAAGAAAGTAATCCAGACCAGGCAAATCACGCAGAGCTCCTCAGGCCAGGGCAATGGGTGAATAAATACATATCGGAGGAGAATCTGCATGGAAGTAACCGAAACCGCAGTGAAAAACAGAATCATTCCGATGTAGAGATCACATTCCAGTAAAAAAGCCTTTAATTTCGCCCCCACATTAACTCCGCCTTTTGACAACGATGATTTTTTGTTTTTCCGTTAGGCTAAAAACTACGGACTTTTTCATAGAGACCTTCAGGCCATTTTTTCCCGTCGACCTTCTCCAGTAATACTTTTCTCGTGTTTTCCCGGAAGGCATCCATGTCAAGACCCTGCTCCTTACCGATGACTGTTATGCCGTGTTTCTTCATTTTTCCCAATAAGTCCCCTTCAACGTCTATCGTCATCTGGGTACCATAGGAAGAGGCGATTTTTCCGGCTTCCGTCATGGCCTTTTTCTCTTTGTCGGGCAGTTTTTGCCAGACTTTCTCTGAGATCAAGCAAGGAGTCGGAACGACTTGGTGTCCTGTAAGCATGAGGTACTTCTGTACTTCGTGGAACTTCATGGACCAGATTGACGGCAAGGGGTTTTCCTGGCCATCGACCACTCCCTGACGAAGGGCGTTGAACACCTCTGCAAAGGGCACAGGTGTGGGAGTACCGCCCATCCCAATTATATTCGCCATAGAGATGGGATTTGGTACGGCCCTGATCTTCATTCCCTTTAGATCCGTGGGCTTGTACACCGGCTTATTGCTGGTAGTGAGATGTCTGACTCCGTAATAAACGGAGTAAATGATCCTGAGCCCTGCCTCTTTTATCAGCCGTTGGTTCCAGGCCTCTCCGAACTGAGGTGCTTCCAGAACACTCTTCAGATGATCCCAATCCCGGAAGAGAAAGCCGGCGTTATAGATCGCATACTCAGGAATGACGTCAGCCAAAACAGGGTAGGTTGACAAGGACATTTCAATGGCCCCCATTTTATGGGAACCAAATATCTCCTTGACATTCCCCAGTTGCGATGCGGGATAAATATTGATCTCGATATTTCCATCGGTCCGCTTTTTAACTTCGTCTGCGAACTTGACCGCAGCCTTCGCGACTGGCATTGTCTCGGCAAAGATATGCCCTAGTTTAAATGTTGACTTGGCATGAACTGTGGCCTGCACAGCAAACACGATCATTAAAAAAGAAGCGGAAAATACAAGAAATCTACTCAAAAAGCTATGAAGTTTCATTTTCAGCCCTCCCCGTGTACTAGATTTCCTTAGGTTACCAAGAAATTTCCTATACGATACTTTTTGTCAGGCTGTTATCTGTGTTATTCCCCCCCTTCTTTATCAGATTGTGTGCATGTGATCGTTTCATTGTTTGTCTTTTTCACCCCCCTTCTTCGTTAACGTTGTGTGCATTTCCCAATTAAGGGGAAATATATCTAACCAGGTGTTCTTTTGAGGAATGTTAATTTAAAAATCGAGCTTTGTTTGTAATATCTTTTGTAGCCTACCGTGTAATTTATGTATGTGAAACCTCAACTCGGACTTTGCCTGTTGGTATTTTTTCCCCTTGATCAACTCGAGAATTCTTTGATGTTCATCAGATGAGCTTTGGTACCTAAATAGGATTTGATACCGAGCTAAATTGGGAAGAATCGCCTTATAGAAATGTGTCAACAAGTCATTTTCTGCAGCTTCGACTAACCTAATATGAAAGGCGCTACGATCCAGAAGGTATTGATATCTTTGATAGGGATCTGAATCATTTCTTTTCGTGGCTTTTTTAGCTTTCTTTATTGCCTCCGCTACTTTTGTAAGATCTTCATTTGGTTTGGAGCTGAGGATATCTACGGCAAAGAGCTCGATCATTTCCCTTGTCAGATACAGTTCGTTGAAGTTTTTTAGGGATATCGGAGCTACAATGCAGCCTTTTCTCGGAATGCTAATAATAAGTTTTTCGTTTTCGAGAAGACGGAAAGCCTCGCGCAAAGGAACCCGGCTGACACCGAGGGCAGAGGACAGCTCAATCTCGTTCAACTTATGCCCTGGAGGTAAATCTCCAGTAATGATATGTGTCCTGAGGTATTGGACGAGGTTTTCTTTAAGGCTTACTATATTGATTTCCGGCTTCACTTTTTCCGTTTGTCCTGGCTAAACAGGGGAGGGGTATAGAAAATAGAAGAAGAATTGTATACAATATATAATAAACAAAACTAGGATGTCAAGGAAAAAATTTACCGGGGTTTCCGGACTTTTCCGAGAAAAAGTCCTGGAGTGAAAGGCTCGATGAAAGCACCTGTCGGAATTATGTCGGAGGCGTCTGCCTTGGGGCTCAATACCTTTTGCAGAAGGTCTCGAAAGGGGTAAACTGGCCATCCCCGGGGAATCGTTTGATCTTTATGACCGGCCCCTCGCAGGTACAAAGATCGCGGGTTCAGGGACTTTCTGTGCCCTCACGAAGGGTCTCTGACCGATATGGAAGGATCCTCGCAGGCCAATGGATTCTTGGGCGCCTTCCTCCGATTCTCGGGATTTGACGGCCTCATCATCCAAGGGTGTGCATCGGACCCAACGTATCTCTTCATTCACGAGTCAGGCGTTGAATTTAGGGATGCAGCTCATTTGATGGGTAAGGGTGCGCTGGAGACAGAGCATGCGATCAAGGAAGAATTGGGGTTGTTCCCTGCTTTTATTTCCCAATTCTGAAGTACTATTTCCCAGTGTCAGCCCAAACGCCTCGAACGGGACAGGCGGGGCATTCCCCCCTGTTGAGCCATGTTTGTTTGAAGTCACATATTTTCGTGTTTCCTAATCGCCCTCAAGTATTGAAAACGCGTCTGGATTCCATGTGTTATTTCTTGAGTTCATTATTAAGCCATCCTAAATAGTCTTTACTACCACTGATAATAGGCACAGCGATTATCTCAGGTGCCTCATACGGGTGCACCTCTTTAATCGCCTTCTCGAGCTCATCGAAAAGCGTTTTCTTGCTTTTGATGAAACACAGCCATTCTCCGGCCGTTTCCAGATTGCCTTTCCACCAATAGGTGCTTACAATGGGCCCGACTATTTGGATACATCCGGCCAGTCTCTTTTCTACCAACACTTTGGCTATCTTTTCGGCATCTTCCTTTTTTTCAGTGGTCGTAAAGACCTGAATATATTTGTCCATATAGGTTCCCTTTTTAAAATAGCCCGAAATTGCATCTGACGTTTCAATTGCTTGAGAGGGCGAAACCTTTGGGTGCAACCTTAAGCACACTGTTATCTGTCGGGTGAGGGCAAAATATTCTTCTCACTCTCTTGTTCAATTTGTCCCTTGTCGAGGGTTGACCCCACTCCAATTACTTTAAGCTGAACCCTCCATCCACCAAGAGGATCTGGCCGGTGATGAAGTTGGCATCGTCCGAGGCTAAAAACAGAATCGCCTTGGCGATGTCCTCTGGTTCCGCCAACCGCTTGAGGTATGACCCCTCGATCATGTTCCGCCTCACTTCTTCGGGGAGCGATTTGGTCATCTCGGTATTGGTGTGCCCCGGTGCGACCGTGTTGACGTTGATATATGGGGCGAGCTCCTTGGCCATGGTCTTGGTGAGGTTTATCACGGCTCCCTTGGAGGCACAGTAGTCCATGATCCCTTCGCGGCCGCAGTGGTCGATCCCGCGGATCGAGGAGATGTTAATGATCTTTCCCGACTTCTGCTCTATCATGTACTTCGCTGCGGCCTGGGCACACAGGAAGACCCCGATCAGATTCACCTCCAAGGTCTTGGTCCAATCTTCCACGGTCTTCTCCAGAAAGGGCCTGGGTATGGAGATCCCCGCATTGTTGACTAGGACATCGATTCGTCCAAACTCTTGGATGAACTCTCCCAAAACCCTTTGCACCTGGTCCTTATCCGAGATGTCCCCGACAAAGGTCTTGAACTCGAATCCCCTTTTCTTGGCTTCGGCCGCTACCTCTTGCAAGCCTTCCTCTCGTATGTCAACGATTCCGACTCGTGCCCCCTCCCCGGTAAAGAGGTGAGCTGTCGTCGCACCGATACCCCTCCCTCCGCCGGTGATGAGCGTCGCCTTATCCTTGAGTCTCATGCCTGTAACCTCCTCCAAGGAGTCTGGTCTAAGTGCTTCAGATTTGCATCTTCTCCATCTCTTCTCTGATCTTCTTTTCGATAAAACGTAAATGCGCTGCGATCTTCCGCTTTGCAAGGGATGGATCCCTTTGGATGATAGCGCTGTAAACCTCATGGTGGTGTTGCACGAGAACGTCCTTTTTCTCAGGCCTCGTCAGGACCTTCCGAAATCTGAAAAAGGAACCGAAGCTGTCCTTGAGGGCCTCCATGATGTGAATGGCAATAACATTATGGGTAGCCCCGGCGACGGAGAGGTGGAACTCCACGTCCGCCTGTTCCCATTCCCTGTCACCTGGTGTGCTGCCCCTCATCCTCTCCAATATTTCCTCCATTTTTCTCACATCCTCGGTAGTAGCTTCCCTCGCGGCTCTTTCCGCACACCATCCCTCGATTAACTTTCGAACCTCCAGGAACTCAAATATCCTCCCCGCTTCTTCCTCCAGCAGAACCAATAGAGGGGACTTCAGGGATTCGCCGATAGACGACAGGATGAAGCTCCCCTCTCCCTGGCGGACCTCGATCAAACCCACGATTTCCGCCCGGTAGAGGGCCTCCCGAATGGATTGTCTGCTGATTCCGAGATCAGTGGCCATTTCCCTCTCCGATGGGAGCTTTTCGCCCGGTTTCAATTGTCCGCTGCTGATCAGGGAAACCAGCTGCTTATAGACTTCATCGGATATCTTGCTGCTCCTGATGGGAGAGAATATCCTTCTCTTTGATTCGGTGATGTCCACGACCTGGGTCCTCCTTTTACGTATGTATGGCTATCAGCCTTTCACGGCACCTGCCCCCCATCCAGCGATCAAATACCGCTGGATAAAGATAAAGAACACCAGGACAGGTATGGTGATTAACATTCCCCCGGACATGATCATTCCCCAATCGATCACCGTTGCGTTATAGAGGTCTGCAATGCCAACGGAGAGGGTCTTAAGGTTATCCGATGTGATCAGGATTCTGACAAAAATATAGTCATTCCACGCCAAAATAAAGGTGAAGATTGCCGTGGCGATGATCCCTGGCAAGGCGAGGGGGAGGATGACATGGAAGACCGCCCTGAAACGGGTTGCCCCATCCACCAAGGCTGCCTCCTCCAAGACGAGCGGGATACTCTGGAAGAAGGCCCTCAGGAGCCAAAGGCTGAAGGGGAGGCAGAAGGCTGTATACGCCAGGATGAGGGCAAGATGGGTGTTTGCAATGCCTATCCTCTTGATTAACACATAAAAGGGGATAATGATCATAATGGGGGCAAACATGTAGGTGAAGAGGATGAGGCTTGCAATCTTCTCCCGACCGTAAAATCTGAATCGGGTAAGGCTATAAGCCCCGGCCGTTGCGATCGCCATGGTAAAGATGACCGTCAATGTCGAGACAAAAACGCTGTTCCTGAAATAAATCAGAAAACGAGTCTGTTCGAAGAGCTGAACGAAGTTGGCAAGGGTAAAGTTCTTGGGCAGAAAATTCGGGGGGGAGACAAATATCTCCCGCAAGGGCTTAAAAGAGGTGGATACCATCCAGAAAAAGGGAAATGCCGTCAGAATCAGCAGGACGGCAGCACACCAGTAAATTACCTGTCCCCGCAATGAGAAAAAAGAATTCTTCGGCTTCAAATCCCTTCTTCCCTCCTGAACATCTTGAAGTAGATCGTTGTGGAAGCAATCAAGATCCCGAACATAATTACCGCAAGGGTTGATCCCAGTCCTGCCTGATAGTACATAAAGGTCCTCATATAGGCGAAGACGGGGAGAGTTCTGATATATTTCTCCGCTCCACCACCCTGAGTAAGGAGCCAAACGGTGTCGAACTTGGTAAACATCCATATGCTTCTGAGAAGGATGACCACGAAAAGAACGTTTCTCAGCTGAGGGAGGGTCACGTGGATGAAGCGGCTCCACGCGCCAGCTCCGTCTACTTTGGCAGCTTCATAGAGAACCGGCGGGATTGTCTGCAAGCGAGCGAGAACGCTCAAGACAACGAACGGGAAGAACTCCCACACGCTGATGATGATGAGAGAGGTCATGATGTGATCTTTTCCCATCCAGCTCAGGGGATCGTCAATGATCCCGACGGCGAGCAGAAGATAGTTAACCAGACCAAATTGATTGTTGAGGAGCCACTTCCAAAGGATGATGGCCACCACCGTGGGGATCATGTAGGGAAAGAGGACGACTCCCCGTACAATATTCCTCCCGCGAAATGCCTCATTGAGAATCAATGCCGCAATGAGCCCAACGACAATTTGAAGGACAATGGTGCTAACGGAGTAGTAAGTCCCATACCAGAGGCTCATCCAGAATTCCGAGTCTTTCAGCAAATAGAGATAGTTTGCTAAGCCTACGAATCTCTGGTCAGGGAAAAAGGAGTGTTTCTTGAAAAAACTGAGCCAAACCCCGTATAACACCGGATAGACTAATAAGGCGCAGATGAGGAAAACCGACGGTGTAATCAGGATGATTCCCATTTTTTGGGAGCTTGCCTTCACCTTTTCATCCTACCCCAATCATTTTTGGAATAAGCAGGGATAGTGCCGGGAGCTTGCCGAAATACTCCCGACACTATCTCATACTATCTTACCATTTAGCGTAACCCTTATCCTTTATGAGCTCCTCCGCCCTTTTCTGGGCCTTGTCAGTGGCCTTTCGTGGAGGCACGTTCTCCTTGGTCACCTCCATTACCATATCCTTTAATATCCCGGAGCCGAGGATCTCCATGAGGTAGGGCTTGGTCGTCATATCCTTCCAATCGATAACGAGCGTCGGCTTAACTAGGTCGTTATCCAGGTAGTGCTCCTGGACATCGAGCCACCCCTTCCATTTCTTGATCATGGGAGTCTCCTGGTATGCCGTGCTCCTTCTCAGGGACTTGGTAACCGGGAAGAAGTGAATCGGAACTGTCTGGATGTACTCGAGGTAATTGTCGTCCTGGTAAAAGAACTTCAGGAACTCGATGGCCTCCTTGGGGTGTTTGCAGCCCTTGAACATCATCCATGGTTCCTCATCCACTTGGGCGGCGGGTTTTGTGCCGCTGGGTCCATGGGGCTTTATCCAGACGTCGAAATAATCGGTATTGGTCATATGCTTAGGCGCGTACTGTTCGATCAATGAGGCACCTCTCCCGTATCCCTGATACATCATGGCCGCCTTTGCGCCGTACATGTTGGCAAAGGTCTCCCTGTAGCCGTGTCCCTCCCACCCGGGAGGCAGATACTTGGTCAGTTCCTCCAAGAATTCCAGGATCTCGATCATACATTTGGAGGTGAATTGGGGGCGATTCTTGTCATCGAATAGAATCCCCCCGTTGGCCTTTGTCAGTTCCCCGAGAAGGATGTTGATAAACAGGTTGTCACCGGGAATGGTCAAGCCGTAGATATCGGTCTTCCCATCCTTGTTGGTATCGATAGTAAGTTCCTTGGCATTATGGAGCAGATCCTTCCACGTCTTGGGGTTCTTCAAGCCTCTCTTCTCGGCTAGATCCTTCCGGTAGATCAGAAGGGAGGTGCCGGCGGCGTGAACGAGGCCAAAGTAATGGTCCCCGTATTTGCCAACCTTCTTTATCTGATCCCAGATGTTGTCCTCACCGATGTGCTTGACCACATCATCCAGGGGAAGAAGCAAACCCTTGGCCTGGAGTGCAGCACAGGTGATGGGCTGGCCGTGGGAGAGCTCTGGCGGTGAACCCGCTGCCAGAGCGGCCATGATCTTTCCCTCCAGATCTCCCCACGCAAGGGCCTCTGCCTCCACCTTGATATCCGGGTGCAGCTTCTCAAAGCGGTCCACGATATTGGCAACCGCCTTCCTCGATAGGGGATTAGTCTCGGTATGCCATACGTTGATGACTTTTCTCTCGGCAAGGCTTGTACCCCCCAAGATCAAGACGAAAAGACACATTGATCCAATGATCAGTTTATATCTCTTTTTGCGGTTCATCCCCAACCTCCTTTCATTTCTCGGGCATAACGTTGAAGCACAAGGCTTTTCTCACTTTTTCTTCTGTAATGCCTTTTCCCCCACCTCCTCTCACGTTATTTTCCTTTTTCACCTCCTTTCCCATGAAAAATAGAAAAAATTTCGCAGGGCAAATCATATTTTCAACGCGATTTCCTCCCCTTCATAGACGGCCTCCAGGGCTTCCCTTGGTTCGGAAGCATCGCCAATGACATGGAGTTCCGCCACTTTTCCCTTAAGGCTCTTGACAACACGGTCGTCCGGTTTCGAGCCCACGGCCAAAACGATGGTATCGAACCCATCGATTTTCCTCGTGCCGGAGGAGTCTTCCACTAGGGCATAACCCTTTCCCAGCGATTTTACCGTGGTGGAGGTAAGGGTGGAAACTCCCTTTTCCGCGAGCCTCTCCGAAAGGTAGTGTTTCAGGTGGACCACGAGATCCGATGCTATCTCCCCCAGCATCTCCACGAGGGTAACCTCTTTTCCCTTCTCCGACAGAAAATCTGCCGTCTCCGCACCAATGCCCCCAGCTCCCACCACGAGGACCCTCTTTCCCACCTCTGCTCTATCGGAAAAGATATCGTCGACGGACAGGGCACCGCTCTCCTCGACCCCCTTCCAGTCGGGAACGAGGGGAATGGCTCCGGTGGCGACAATCACCGCGCCCGGTCCATCTGACCCGAGCATGTCGGGGGTAAACTCCCTGCCCATCTCAACGGTTACTCCCAACCCCCTGACCCTCCGTTCAAGGTAGTCCAGAAATTCATTCAAGACGGCTTTTTTTGGAGGAAGAGCGGCAAGCCTCATCCTTCCGCCTAGTTTTTCGCCTCTCTCAAAGACCGTAACCCGGTGTCCTCTCATGGCTGCTATTTCGGCCGCCTTGAGTCCGCCGGGGCCCCCTCCAATGATCCATACCCTCTTGGGGCGATCGCTCTTGGTTACCCTGAATCGATATTCATTGCCTGTCTCCGGGTTGACGGCACATCGGACCTCGCCCTTTTTATACGTCTGAATGCAGCGATTGCACGAGATGCAGGAATTGATCTCCTCCATTCGTCCCCCTCTCGCCTTCCTGGGCATGTGGGGGTCTGCGATTAAGGCCCGGCCCATGGAGACGAGGTCGGCCTTGCCATCCCGCAGAATTTCGTCGGCCATGGCGGGATTTCTGATTCTCCCCACCGTGATAACCGGGATGTTTACCACGGACTTGATCGCCTGGGCGAGATGCACGAAGACTCCTTCTTCAATATAGTAGGGCGGGTGGTTTAAGTACCCCGAAGCCGCGTTGCACGCGGATACGTGGAGGACATTGGCCCCCTCGGTTTCCAGCATTTGGGCGATTTGCTTCGTTTCCTCTATTGTGAGACCTCCATCCACGTACTCATCACCGCTCAGCCTGCAGCTAATGGGGAATTCAGGGCCCAATCGGTTTCGGACCGACTTCAGGACCTCCCTCGGAAACCTGCTCCTTCCCTGGATGTCGCCTCCATACTGATCTTCTCTCCGGTTGGAGAAGGGGGAGAGAAAGGAACAGAGGAGGTATCCGTGGGCCATGTGGAGCTCAACCCCGTCGGCGCCGATCGTCTTTACCCGGTTGGCAGCAGCGGTAAATGCCTCGGTAATTTCCTCAATTTCCCCCGCGGAGAGCTCGCAGGGGATTTCGTTTCTGGTTGGGCACGATATGGCCGAAGGCCCGACAATGGGAGAGCCCGTAATGGCGGATGATGTCTGCCTCCCCGCATGATTAATCTGGATGACGATCTTTCCCCCCGCATTATGGACAGCTCTAACAAGTTTCTCGATTCTCGAGGCGTGTTCATCGGAACGAATGAGCAACATGTTCGGGCTCGCTTTGCCCTGCTGGAGAATGCCCGTGTGCTCGACGGTGATGTATCCCACGCCTCCCTTTGCGCGTTCTACATAGTAGGCGATCTGCCGCTCCGTTGCAAAACCCTCTGGCGAGGCGTAATTGGTTGCCATTGGGGGCATCACAATACGATTTTGAATCTCCAACGTTGCTACGGAAAACGGGCTGAAAAGCGTATCCAGGCTCACGATATGTCTCTCCTTTCTCAGGATTTTTGCTTGTCATGTCTGGGGCTAAGAGGAAGGGGTTGGTCAAATGACTTGACCAACATTACCATCTTCTCTCGTGCTTGTCAACTGTTCCGTGTTCGTCCATAGACTAGGGGACGTTGGACCAGGGGACGTTGTTAAATTGTTGAGTAACTCCCTGTCTCATGAATTGGTGCGCCGATTAATTCCAGATGCCCGGGATTTTTCCCTTGCAGAATGGACATAAGCCGTCCTTAACGTGATTTTTTAAAACCATGAAGTGGCTCCTCCTCTCGATCAACTTCTTCCGGCATTTCGGGCGGTACGGGTGTCTAGGAAAAGGGGTCAGCCCTTGACAAGGGATATTTGACCTTATAAGCAGATTGGGTCAAATCGGTAAAAGTGAGAAGAGAGAATGCGTTGAGAAAAAAGGTTGAAAGGATTAGAGCTAATTTGTCCTATTTCAAGGGCTGACCCCCTTTCCTCCTTTTCTAAATTGTAACCATTCGCGACCGTTTCCGGCCGGTATTGAGCCGAGTGTGATACCGGCCATCAAGACGAAATCTCCTATTGGCAATCAATGTCAAATCCGATTATCAGCGTTTCAAATCGGTAACATTCAGGGTTTGAGCCAAACCATCTGATCCATCTTAAAATAGAGGATCAAGCTCGCAGGCATACAATAAGTATTAATGCCCAAATAGATCCGGGAAGTGGTCAGACGATTACGGTAAATCTTGGAAAGCTTAGGTCCCATTGAAAAAAGGGATTTGAGTTCAATTATCATTGTGGTGTATAGTAAAAATTATTTCGCGTTGGGAGGAAAGCAGTTAAAGGGAAGGGGTCAACATCGCGGTTCGCGTCGAGGGTCTGGCTGAGGCGTCTGTATCTTCGGGTCCACCAATGACTACCTCGATAACAAATTAGGATGGACTTTTGAATAGCAGGGAGAACCACTCGAAAGGGGATCTGGGATGGCGATTAAGAATGAGGCAAAGATCAAGGAACCGCACGTTGAGGACATGAGATCCGCAATTGAACACAGGGCGACCTGGTTCTATTTGCTTCTCGACGAAGCGCGTAAAAAAGGACTTGCTTGGGACGATTTTGCCAGAAAAGCAGTATTTCGCACCGGGTGTCTCCATGGGGAAAGTAAGTTTATGAAGACTGCCGATTTAAGAGAGTTCGGTAAGGAGTTCTGCAATGACTTAGAAAGGAAGATTTTCGAGCAGAATATAGTTGAGGCAACGGAAGAGCGATTTGTTGTAGAGTTTAACTACTGTCCCCTTGTAATGGCATGGATGAAGCTGACTGACAATGAAAAGGATATAGCTCATCTCTGTGATATTGCGATGGAAGGGGATAGGGGAATTATCAGTAAATTCCCCGAGTACCAAATGGATCTTCAAGAAACCATCGCCTCCGGAGGTGACGTTTGTCGCCTTGTTATCACAAGGAGGAAAGAAATAGAGAGGTGAAGCGTTCTGGCCAAAGGACAAGGCTTCTGTAAGCTTATCGATCAAAATTTTCAAATGAAAGGCTTTTATAAAATGAATTGAGTTTGGGTGTTGTATATGAACAAATGGAGGACGTCCATACATAAATAATTAGATTTCCACAAAAGAGAGAGTTATTTATAAATTTAAGGACGTCCCACTTTCCACTTTCCGCTTTCCCCCTTATTCTGTTCATGATATTCTTCTCCATACTTAGGTTTATTTTTGTTTGGTAGTTCCGTTGGGGAAACGAAGAATAATCTTAACTTGTAAAAATGCGACCCAACCGATCGCTTACAGCTCCGGCTGATCGCGAGCGTTATGTTACTGAGCTGTTACAGATAAAGAAGTGGGAAAAACTATGGCTAACGTTAAAATCATGTACGAGCTATTCGATTTCGTCGATTCTGTAGTAGCCAGAGTCTCAGATGGCCAGGTCGAAAAAAAGGAGTTGTTGGAATCATTTTTCTTTCGGCTGCTCTGTGTGTTCGATGGTGTTGAAGGTCCCGATTTGGATTGGAAAGGCATCGCTCTCGTAGCAGCGGAGGACCTTCCAGATGGTGTCGAAGAGATCAACGACGAATTTTTGCATGATGTATGGTCAAGCAGGCGACCATCAGATTCCACAAATTGAGGTCTGAGACAGCATAACCTCTTGCTGCAGCGGACCCTTCGATAGACTCAGGGCCGCTGACTTCGGTCGTTATGCAAAGGGGAAACATAACGAAAAATTAAAATGGACACGATGCGAACATTCTACGAATCTAATCCTTATGTATTTTTGATAACGGTGCCTGCCCTTGCGCTGATTATTTACACCGTTTTCCTGAAATATGGCAGTCCAAGGATCCTGGCTCGTAAAAAACAATCGAAAGGAGTACCTTTATTCTTGGGAATGCTAATGTTCGCCGGTATTAGTTGCTTGTTCTTCAAAAAGGCATTGCCAATATACACAATAGTATTAATAGCGGTAATTATCCTCGTCATTACCGTAGTACCGTTATCAGCTGTAGATGAATTTAATGATAAAAGTGGTAGAATGTGAATGTATGTAAAAAGAAAAAGGTGGCGGTTCTATTTTTGTCTATTTTTATCCTGCTTTCATTTCCCCAATACTGAAATCCCTATGCAGCGGCGTCAGCCCAAATGCCTCCCCGATTCTTTTATATGGTTCAAGGTTTGAAGGACCGGGGCTAACTGGGAGGAAGAGGCTTGCTGGAGGATACGATCGCTCTCGCTGACCGCTACCTCCTCCGTTTTCGACGAACAACCCGGAATGTCACCCAGAATACCAAGGCCCAAACAGAGGAGGCCTCCCTTTCTGAGGAAATCCCTTCGGCTCAGACTCATCGGTGACTCTCAAATCAAAGCGGTTCTCATCCTTTTGGAATCATGAAAAAGGCGGGTGGAGATTTATCAAGGTTCCTCAACGCCCACTAAGAGTATTCTTCAAAACAAAGAAGGAATTCGATGAAAAGCGGTAACCTGTGAGTCTTAAAAAGGTGCCGGGGAAGGAATCGAACCCCAGACACGGGGGTTTTCAGTCTGATGAGACACGCGCTACAGAAAAAACTGATAATTCAAGACCTGACCGTATGCCGTGTAGGACACATGACTTGCCAGTTAAAGTCTGGCCGTGGGAATTCGGCAGTTCGCCCACGTAGCTTGGGGGAGGTGTGAGGGGCAACCTGAAGCACTAAGTTCCCTGACAAAGGCTCAATAAGTGAGTCGAGCAAACCTGCGGGTTGCAGCGCAAGCGAACCTATAGGTAGCCTCGTAATTTGGGAAGGAGTTGCCGACCCTGTGGTCAGAGGGGGAAGGCTGGGACACCTGTCCTAACAAAAACTGCCAGAACCGACAGGTGGGCTCCCGGGGTAGCAGGGGTGACACGCAGGGGAAGTCATGTGGGGTAGCACGGGAGGCCCTTGCAGATGCCAGGCAGGGTGGCAACGGGTGGATATAAGGAGACGAAGTTTCATCCGGTCTGTAAGGGAGTCGGAGTTGCCCATAGTACCGTTTGGATTCCAAGTGTAGCAGAGGCTTGGGAGAGGGAAGGGGCAATACTTTCATCGTGTTTCCGAAGGAGGGACGGAGAGGAGATTGCGGGATGCTGGAAACTCCAGAGAGAATCCGGGAACTTCAGAGGAAACTATACCGGAAGGCCAAGCAGGAGCCGAACTTCAGGTTTTATCTCCTTTATGACAAGGCATACCGGCGGGACATCCTGAGTCATGCGTACCGGCTTGTCAGGGCGAACAGAGGGGCCCCTGGAGTGGATGGGGAGACCTTTGAGCGAATAGAGGAGAGGGAAGGAGGGGCAGAGAAGTATCTTGAGCAGATTGCAGAGGAGTTGAGGGGTAAGGTTTATAAACCGATGCCTGTGAGGAGGGTTTACATCCCGAAGCCGGATGGGGGTTGGAGGCCGTTGGGGATACCGACGATCAAGGATCGAGTGGTACAGATGGCGGTGAAACTGGTTATTGAGCCGATCTTTGAGGCGGATTTTGAGGACAATTCCTATGGGTTTAGGCCGAGACGGAGTGCTCATCAGGCGATGGATGATGTCTCCTTACAGCTCCGCATGGGGAAGACCCAGGTGATCGATGCCGACATCTCGAAGTGCTTCGATACCATCCCTCACGACAAGCTGCTGGCATTAGTGGCGAAACGGATTGTGGACAAGAACATCTTGCGGTTAATCAAGCTGTGGTTAAAGGCGCCAGTGGTGGAGGAAGGGAAGGATGGGAAGAAGAGGACGGAGGGGAGACCGAAGGGGACGCCGCAGGGAGGCGTGATATCGCCGTTGCTCGCCAATATCTATCTTCATGTTCTGGATCGGATTTGGAGAGTGAAGATGGTGGAGGAGCGATATAGGGCGAGGCTGGTCCGCTATGCGGATGATTTTGTCGTTCTGTGCCAGGGACATACCGAGAGGGTACTGAAGGGGATCAGAGCTGTTCTTAGGGGTTTAGAGTTAACCCTCAATGAGGAGAAGACGAGGCTATTAGATGCTAGGGAGGAGAAGTTTCACTTTCTTGGTTTTACTCTGGGAGTTAAAAAGAACCCCGAGACGGGAAAGAAGTTTCCCTTGATCACACCCTCTCAGGCGGCCATGGCGGAGATCCGGGCGGAGATAAAAGCGCTCACGTGTAGGAAGAACCTTAGGTTACCCAAAGAGGTGGTCATTCGAAAGCTCAATGAATTGGTTCGAGGATGGGTGGGTTACTTTTACTATGCGAATTGTAGCCGCGACCTGACCAAGCTCAAGGGTTTTCTCGAAGAAAGGGTGCGGATCTACAGTAGGCGGAAGCATGCAAAGAAGAGCAGGGGCTATAAAGCTTATCCTTACAAGTATCTTTACGAAACTCTGGGACTGTACAAGATACCGACGACTGCCCCATGGACTCAAACTGCGAAAGCCTTCGGAAGAAGATGATCGGAAAGCCGTATTCGGGAAAACTGAACGTACGGTTTGATGAGGGGGAGCTGGAGATAGAGCATTAGCCACTACGCCAGCTCTCTACTCTACCCAGAGTTTTCTCGTTTCTATTTGACAAAATGGCTGATGAGGTTATAAGATCCCTGCGAAATGGTTCTCCCAAGGAAGCCGCAACAAGGAGGGAAAACAACGAGGAGGTGAGAGATGTCCGAGTACCTGAGCACGGAAGGGCTGGAGGCGCTACGCCGCTGGCCGACGCCCGCCATATCCAATGCCATCGAGCTCTTTGATATTCGCCCTCGCAACGAGGGGTTCATGCTCCCGGAGATCGAGTGTGTCTTTCCCGAATTGGAGCCCATGATAGGCTACGCGGTCACCGCCATCATAAGCGCCAATTCCCCGGAGGGCCGCAGAATTCAACCGCCTCAATGGTGGGAGGAAATCCTGAAGATCCCAGAGCCGAGGGTGGCGGTCATCCACGACATAGACGACCCCGTTATCGGTTCCTTCTGGGGAGAGGTGAACGCCAACATACACAAGGCCCTGGGGTGTGTCGGCACGGTGACTGATGGATCCGTGCGGGACATGGATGAGGTAAGAGAAATAGAGTTCCATTTCTTCTCAAGCTGCGTGAGCGTTTCCCACGCCTATGTACACCTGGTGGAGGTGGGCATTCCGGTCAAGGTGGGTGGATTGGCCGTGAGATCTGGTGACCTGGTCATGGGCGACAAGCACGGCGTTATCTCCGTTCCCCTGGAGATAGCGCGGGACATACCAAGAGCCGCTCAGCTCGTCGAGGATTGGGAGCGCCCGGTAATCAATTTCTGCAAGTCCAAAGAGTTCACCGTGGAGGGGCTGAAAGAGCGGTACCTATCGCCCCGCCCCACCTGGCCTCCTCGAACATAGAGGCCTGTTCACGACCAGATCCCTTCGATACCCTAAGGGGAGAAGGGCGGATATTAACCCCGCGTCAGCAACCCAACGGATAGAAAATAAGGCTTATTCCCCTTTGTGAAAGGAGCAAGAAGATGGAGGCTGGAAAAATAACGATGGATGATACGTCTCATCTCATTCTTCAGCGGACGCCGAGGGAACGGGTGAAGGAGGGAATTACCGTTATTACGAGAGGAGAAGGGGTTCGGGTTTTCGATGGGGATGGGAAAAGCTACCTTGATCTTGTTTCTGGCGTCACCAGGCCGGTTCATGTGGGCTATGGGCGGAGGGAAATGGCTCAGGCAGCCTATGATCAGATATGCCAACTTTCGTATTTTACGCCCATGCTATTCTCCAACATGCCGGCAATGAAACTTGCGGAAGTCTTGGCGGAAATTGCGCCGGGAAAGATCAACAGGTTCACGTTCGTGTGCGACGGATCTGAGGCGGTCGAGACAGCCATCAAATTGGCCAGACACTATCATTACTACAGGGGTGACAAGAGGCGCTACAAGATCATTTCAAGGAGGGGGGCTTACCATGGAGTCACCGGTGGGGCCTTGAGCGTCCTGGGCACGGTATTGCCCATGCGGCAGATCATGGATCCCGTTATGCCGGGGACCGTCTTTGTCGAGTCCCCTTACTGTTACCGCTGCCCACTTCATTTGACATATCCCGCCTGTGATCTGGCCTGTGCGAGGGATGTGGAGCGGAGCATCGAGTTCGAGGATCCCGAGCAGATTTCGGCCTTTATTGGAGAGCCGATCCAGCAAGCCTTCGGTGCATTGTCGCCTCCACCTGAGTATTGGAAGGTTGTGCGCGACATCTGCGATAGGTATGGGATTCTTCTCATTATCGATGAGGTTATCTGTGGATTTGGGAGGACTGGCACGTGGTTCGGAGTCGAGCATTTCGATATTGACCCCGATATAATAACCATGGCAAAGGGCATTTCCAGCGGCTATGTCCCCCTTGGAGGGGTTGGATGTACCGATGACGTCATAGAGCCCGTGGAGATTTTTCAACACCTTCACACCTATGGGAATCATCCCGTTTCCTGCGCAGTGGCGTTGAAGAATATCGAGATTATGCAGAGGGAGAACCTGATTCGGAATTCATCCAAAATGGGGGTCCATTTCCTAGAGGGCCTGCGGACACTCGAATCGCATCCAACGGTGGGTGAGGCACGGGGGACGGGATTATGGACAGCCCTCGATCTGACAACGGATAAGAAGAGTAGGGCCCCATTTCCCCAGGACCGGATACTGAGCATCATTAATCGGGCCAAGGAGAAGGGGTTGATCATTAAAACTATGGGGCAGGCCCTTGAGTTTGCGCCTCCTCTGACCATTCAGAGGGGGGAGATTGATGAGGCCGTGAAGATCTTGGATGAATGTATCACGGAAGAGGAGAGGGATATGGGCCTATAACCAGGGGGAGATGATTTTGTGAAGATGACGCCAAGAGAGAGGTTCCTCTGTGCTTTGAACCGAGGGGAGCCTGATCGGGTTCCCTATTGTGAAACGAGCATCGATCCGATGGTGGGCGCAAAGCTCTTGGACCTGGAATCTCCCGAGGAAATTCCGGAGGTTGCCACCTTTCGCCGATCAGTTGATGAGGAAAAGGCCCTATCGCGGTTGCTTCACCGAGACAATATCAGCTACAGGCTTGTAGCCCCAATATTTGCCGAAAAGATAAAGGGAAAGGATGGGCGGATCTTCTATGGAAAGGGACTCATTCGAGGTGAGAAGGACCTTGAGCTCTTGGACTTTCCCGATCCATACGATGATAGCCTTTATGTTGGACCTGAGGAGTACGCCAGGAAGAAGGGCGAGTTCGCGCTCATTTTTTCGACCAGGTTGGGAGTCTCGCCAACCTACTTGAGCATGGGAATGGAACAATTCTCCTATGCCCTCTATGACAATCCGGAGTTGGTTGAAAAGGTCATGGATGCCTACTGCAGATGGGCAACTGCTGTGGTCGAGAGGATCTGCCAGCTTGATTTCGACATACTATGGTCGAGCGATGACTTGGCCTGGAAGGCTGCTCCGCTCTTCTCCCCGAAGTTCTTTCGTGATGTTGTCGTGCCAAAGATACGGAAGGTAGTGGAGAAGATTACTATTCCCTGGGTGCACCACAGTGACGGTAATATCCTCCCGCTCCTTGACGACCTCATCGATCTGGGGGTGAGGGGAATCCACCCCGTTGAACCCGGGGCGATGGATATCAATGACGTGAAGAAAAGGTATGGCCGTAAGGTCTGCCTCCTCGGAAATATCGATGTGAACACGCTCTCCATCGGCACCCCGGAGGAGGTGGAACAAGAGGTGAGGAAGAGAATAAGGGAGGTTGCGCCCGGAGGGGGCTACATTGTCTCGAGCGGTAACAGCATTCCTTCCTACTGCAAGCCCGAGAATGTGCTCGCCATGGCCGAGGCCATCCAAAAATATGGGAAATACCCCATTAGGATAGATTGATCGATCTTCATCGGCCCAGCTCATACAGATAAATGTCCGCGTTTCCATTCCGATAATCCTCCCAGACGATCCTGTCCCCTGATATCGATGGATAATGTTGGCTGTTGAGGCCGGCGGTTATCTGTGTTTCGGTGCCATTGTCAAGGTCATACAGGTAGATATCCCACGTCCCTTTGCGGGGATCCGCCCAGACGATTCGGTTTCCGGATATACCTGGATACCGTTGGGAGGAGGGATCAGTGCATACCGGTGTTTCGGTGCCAGTGGCAAGGTCATACAGGTAGATGTCCCAGTTTCCGTTGCGGAAATCCATCCACACGATCTTGTTCCCCGATATTGCTGGATCCTCTTGAAAGGTGGGATCGGCACATATCGCTATTTCTTTACCGGTGGACAAATCATACATGTAGATATCCGGATTTCCATGACGCCAGTCCTCCCAGACAATCCTGTCTCCGGATATCGCTGGATTCTTTTGTAGGCCGGGGTGGGCGCATATTCTTGTTTCGGTGCCGCTGGCAAGGTCATACAGGTAGATATCCCAGTTTCCATTGCGGACATCCGCCCAGACGATGCGGTCCCCCGATATCGCTGGATAACGCGGGCTCGCGAGGCCGGTATGTATTCGTTTTCCTTCGCCAGTGGTCAGGTCATACAGGGTGATGGTCCAGTTTCCGTTTTGGACTTCCATCCAGATGATCCGGTCCTCCCATATCGCTGGATAACGCTGGCTTCCAATGTCGGTACAGATGGGTCTTTCGACCGCAGCCTGTGTGACCAGTCCATCTGCAACGATTAAGACCAAGGCAGTAGCTAACATTAAGCTTACGTTTTTCATGTATGTATCTCTTCCGGCATTCTCGTACGTCGCAGTCGCAGGGATGATTTGGCTTTTTCAGTATTGACCTATAATAACAGAGGGAAATTGCAATCACAATCAGGAGAAGCAGAGGGAGGGTCGTTAAAAAAAATTGACTTTGAATTATTCCCGAGTTATAGAATCGAGAGAGCGAGAGAGAACCTGCGGAAAGGGGGGTAGGGGCCTCATGGTGTGGGAGGCGAAAAAAGCCGGCTACCTACCGCTTCAGGCAGGGAAAGGAAGGAAATCATGAGACGAAAGATGATAATTCTAGCCGTTTTGGCCGCAGTTACCCTTGTGGTCCCGCACTATGCAACAGATTTGCTGGCCCAGACAAAGGAATCAGGCGAGCTGGAGCGCCTCATTGCTGACCTGAAGGACCCGTCATGGCAGGCCCGATGGTTTGCGTCACAGGCGCTGGGGGACATGAAAGATCCCCGCGCAGTGGAGCCCTTAGCTGCTGCCCTGAAGGATGACAATGTGTATGTCCGAGCAATGGCAGCATGGGCACTTGGGGAGATAAAGGACCCCCGCGCGGTAGAGCCCCTCATTGAAGCGCTGAAGGATGAGATTAAGGACGTTAGAAAGAAAGCGGCATTGGCCCTTCAGGAGATAACGGGTAAGGACTTCGGTCAGGATCATGCCAAGTGGTGGGAGTGGCGGGAGAAGAACAAGTAAGCCGCCCGCAGCGGTCTCGCTTTAGCGCTTATCACCCCGACCCCTCAAGCTTTCGACGTTATGCACGTGGACATGGTATCCCGTGTCCACGTCTTGAGTTGCCCGGCCGATGATCTCGCCGTACTTCACCACATTTTCCCC
>Ga0209636_10000426_pt1 | contig 40519 bp, 36 predicted proteins | sample DeeMarSWOR152_54_FD_187464 | JGI IMG/M metagenome (GOLD analysis project Ga0209636, IMG submission 187464) | Marine sediment microbial communities from White Oak River estuary, North Carolina - WOR-1-52-54 (SPAdes) (version 2) | ecosystem: Environmental > Aquatic > Marine > Intertidal zone >... | reverse complement strand
AAACGGCAGCCATTGGTGCAACGGGTGACTATGTACAGGACGAGAATCCAGATTTAGAGGGAAATAGTCCAACGAATATATCGGATAAGTTCTATGACAAGGATGAAGGTTTCCACTTTGACGACACGAAGACCTATGAGAGAGGAGACTTTACCCAGTATGCATTGGCGTGTGAGCAGCAGACAAGGACCGAGGCCGGAATTTTGATGGAAGGGACATACAATAATATACACTGTTTGTTCTGTATGACCTTGTGTGTAGAGGGATTGAAGAATCCGTCCCACGAGATGAAGGAGCAGATAAAAGTGAATTCCAGTATGATAAGATATTATGAAGTGGGCCTGAATGATGATGACACGGAAGCCCTGAAGATGGCGATCGATGGAGACGCAATTAAATATACAGTGCAAACTGGATACATCCCCTTGATGGATATGGAGGATATGGCTTCAAATAGAGAGAAGTTTGCAGATTTCGAGTACAGAGGAAAGATCATCTTCATGGGGAATGAGTACTACGTAAAGGATATTGATGGCGACAAGATATACCTAGCAGAGGGTAAGGTCTTAGACGACATAACAAGTGAGGGATATACATCCGAGTTTAAGGGCTATAAGTTTAAGATAGACCATTTGATCTACTCTGGTGAATATGAGGTTGCAGGAATTCTCTTAGATGTGGAGAAACCAGACGGAACCATAGTTCAGGTGCAGATCTCCAAGATGGCCAACGGTGTTGTGGATGACTTAGAGGTAGCCGGAGTTTATGCCGAAGCAGCAGGGGCCGTTGAGACAGCTTCTATCATCGTGTATGATACTGCAAGTCAAATAGTTCTTGAGGACGGTGAAGACCTAGAGCTCGGTGGTGTCGAGTACGATGGTTGGAGGGTTGAATGGAGTGATTATGCCCATCCCTGCAATTACACCGGAACGGACTGGGATTGTGATATCAGTGAGTATGACAAGGCCGCCTATAACGTCTATGATGTACTTAAGCAGATAGATGTTACCCTTACAGATGACATAAAGGGCGTTAATGCATTAGAGGTTGATGAATCCCTGAACTTCCCGAGCCAGTTCTTGCTGACGTTTAAGGGTTATATGACAGGTAGCTATAGAGATGCTCCGTGCTCAGGAGAAGGTGAGGGCAACATATTATTAGAGAGAGGCTCTGACGTGTATCAGATGACGCTCAGCTTTACCGGAGACGATGGTAACAGATACGACGATGTAAGGCTGGATGAAGGTCCATTCAGCAAGGAAGACACCTTTATCCTAAACGGCGGTGTATGGGAGTATTCAAAGTACAAGAAGGATGCTGGTACAGATAACAAGGATGACACAATAGCCGTAACAAGGAAGCCCTTAATCACTGGATCCAAAAAGAAGGTAACGCTAAACAGGGTATGTGATCCAGATGGTACTGGAGACAGCAGCTGGGCACAGTGTAATATTGGTGCTGCCCCGACATGTAACTGTACCAATCTTACTGACATAAAAGTCAGAAAGATTGCCCTTGTGGATGCCATGGACGATGATGATCCAAGCAAGTACGAGCGCGACGATGATGTAACACTAGAGGCAGAAGATCTATTCTGGAATACAGACACCGAAGGTTTGTATAGCGGAGTGCTATGGTTCGATGAGAGTTCAAATACCATAGTGTATTCAAACAATGTGGCTGATACGTATCTGACAATAGAGGAAGCTATGGTTGGAACGATAAGTAAGTTTGAATCAGATAGTTTCCTTCAAATGAAGGTAATGAGAGAGTGCGACTTTGCAAATGATGTGGATGCTAATGTTACCATGAATACAAGCTGTGATTATAACAACGACGCAGATGCCGGATTTACTGGCATGAACGATGACGACCTCTTAGTTATCTTCCAGAGTAGAGATGAAGATGATGAATATGCAGTTATCGACCTTACGGACAGGGGTTACGACGAGGGACACACATGGAAGTACAGCAACTCTATTGGTTTGTATGCTGGTTTCGGTACAAACGGGACAGTAAACCTAGCCAACAGAATTGCGAACGTAGACGAAGACCTCGACACCCTGTTGATCGCACCCTTCAGCGGTGATGAGTACACCATTGACTGGGGCGTAGACAACAAGATTGATAGTGTTACACTATGTCATCCGCAGAAAAATGTAGATGCCACATACTTCCTCGGCATTGGAGAGGAAGAGACCTTTGTGGAGGATACAGTAACAAAAGATGACGAGGGCAAAGAGATAACAGCTGGATGTTGTACCTTCAAGGTGAAGGAGTTCTCAGTAACCGTGGCTGGAGTAGAAGAACAGGAATACACAACCGCTACAGTGAACAAAATTATCGGTCACTTAGTGGTTCCAGAGGTCGGTGCGGACACAACCAAGAATTTGATCATCGTTGGTGGTCCAGTAGTCAATGGAATGTGTACAGTTACAAAAGACGAAATTGCAGCAGAAGCGGACAAGTTTGTAGTTAAGAAGGACGGTAACCTGTTAATAGTTGCAGGTTACGAGTACGAAGAAACACTTGCTGCTGGAGACGCTCTTATCGACTGGTTAAATGAGAACATCCAAGCGTAAGGGAAATAGTGAATGAACCGAAAATAAGGCCCATTGGGCCTTAATTTTTTCTTTTTTTCTTTATTTTCTTCTTATTTCTAAGATAATCCTAAAATGCTGTATCTGATAGGTTTGGGGATCTATGATGAGAGAGATATTACTCTCAGGGCATTAGAAATTCTCAGGGATGTTGAAAGGGTTTATGCGGAATTCTATACCAGTGCATTTAACGTTAATTTAAAAGATCTGGAGAAATTGATTGGGAAGAGAATTCATATACTCAGTAGAAATGACCTGGAGCAGCATCCAGAGGAGAATATACTCAAGGATTCACTAAATAAAAAAACAGCGCTCTTAGCTCCGGGAGACCCGATGGTTGCGACCACCCATGTGGATATAATTCTACGTGCAAGGAAATTGGGTATAAAAACAAAGGTAATTCATGCATCATCCATTTACTCAGCAGTTGCAGAAACAGGTTTACAGGTCTACAAATTCGGAAAAACGACATCGATACCATTCCCGGAGAAGAGCTACTTTCCAACCTCCCCATACGATGTTCTACGGGAGAATTTAAAAAATGGCATGCACACCCTCTTTCTATTAGATATAAAGCCCGAAGAGAACAAATTTATGTCCGTAAACGATGCAATTAAAATTATACTAAAAATTGAGGAAAAGAAAAAAGAGTACGTATTTACAAAGGAAACGAGATGTTTGGGTGTGGCACGTCTAGGCAACAATTCAATAATAAGGTTCGGAAGGGCAGAGGATTTAAGGAATTACAATTTCGGTAAATCACCACACGCATTGATCGTCCCCGGAAAACTGCATTTTATGGAAGAGGAGATGCTAAAGACCTTTACGCATCCGTAAGATTATCTCTTTTAGATTTTTCTTCTCGTCAAAATTCTCTGTTATTCTCTCTAATCTCTCTCTTTCCCAATCCTCCATCTCCTTGGCGAGTTTTATCATATTTGGTATAGCCCTCACGATATTATCTACTATTGTTATAGTTGCGTATTCTGATGTCCTTGATAGGGGATTCAGATCGATGGCAATAACATTTTTACCCATTTTTATTAGAGCCTCGGTTCTATCTCCGTCCTCTAATGGAACCAGGACTGTGTCAGCGGACCAGATGCCTCTCGGATCAGCCCTTCCTCGCTCAGAATCAATACCAGGGATCCTCCTGAAATCTTTTCCCACACCAAGGACCTCCTCAGCACCATTTTCCAGAAGAACTTCTTTGATCAATCGCTCCCTCTTTAATGTTCTATAGAAAAGGTTTATCTCGATCTTTGCGTTTATCAATCTCGCAAATTCGACAATACCCTCTGGAGTCAAAGCAATAGTATTACCATTTACCGAAATTACAGGATTCTCTGATAAAAGGAGCATCGCAACTGCGGCTCTTTCTGCATTCTTGGCCTCTTTTATAGTTCTCTCCCCAAGCAAATAATCAAATGCCTCTCCTCTCCCATGGGCTATGAGACCTGCCTCAGCTACATAACCCCTCTTCAATCCATCAAGCAGTAAATGTCTCTGCACCAAAGATTCATACCTCGGATGAGATTTCGGAATTTTCATAGTTTTATTTTTATGAATTTAATATCCTATCATAATTTGGTGATTAAAAGATGAAATTTGAAAACAAAAAATTATGGATTGTTTTTATTATCGGGATGATCTTTATGTGTGGATGCATGGGTGGAGGTCCAAGTGAGACAGAAACTACAACCACTGAAACACCGAAATCCACAACAACTACAGAAGCTCCATCAGAAGGAATATCATTGGGAGATATATTCAATCTAGGCAGACCATCTGGTTACACTGTTGTTTATGATATAACCTTATCAGCAGAGGGTGAGATGAATCGAATGACCCAAACCAACTATCTAAGTGTGGAAAAATTCAGATTCGACATGGCTGACACCGTTGAAGGTGAAGCAACCGAGATGAGATTTTATAACATTCCACGGGGGACTTACATCTGTACAAAGATACAGGGGGCTTGGAATTGCATTGGCGGAAAAACGCAAGAGGACGTAGAGTATGGTTTTGATATAGGGGATATGACCTCTGAGATACAGGAGGACATAACTAAACCCATATATGATGGTACTCAGGTTATTGCGGGTGTAACGGCTCAATGCTTTAAGGTAACAATCTCTGAAGGTGAAACTAGGTATTGTGTACATTCAAACTACAACATTCCATTGCTAATGGAATCAACGGGAATCGCGATGGGACAGGAGGGATACTTTAAAATGATAGCAACCAGCTTTACACTTGGAGCGCCGAGCGATAGTGTTTTCGAGCTGCCTGCGGAACCCATAGATCTGAGTGAAATGTGCAGACAGGCATGCATGCAGATGCCAGCCGAGTACAGGGATGAGTGCCTAGCAAACTGTTAGGCTTCTTTATTTTTAAATTTAAAATCGAATATAACTACTGGTCAACGGTCACAGCGGACTGGAAACACCTGCTCTCGTTCCGAACGCAGAAGTTAAGCAGTCCAGCGATCCGGGTTGTACTGCTTAATAAGTGGGAAGCCCGGGACGCTGTTGACCACTAACCTTTTTCTTTCTTAGGAAGAAAGAAAAACGTTAACGAAAAAGAAAGAAAATTAAGTTTCTTTCCGTGCACGTTTTCTTTTCCAAAGAAAGGGTGCGTATAGGACGCTGTTGACCACTTCTCATTTTATCGACTGTTTTGTAATTTACTCTAATTCTCATATCTTATCAGTTATGGAAAAATTATGTCGTGAAATTATCGAAAAAATCCTTTCCGGAGAAATTCAAAGTGGAGAGGAGCTGGATCTGGAGAAAAGAAGGTTATGCATAGAGTTGGGTAGGAAGAGATTTATCAGAAACTCCGAGATATTGAGATACGCGAGACCGGAGGAGAGGGAAAGGGTTCTGAAAATTCTTCAGAAAAAGCCCACTAGAACGCTTTCTGGCATAGCCGTTGTTGCAGCTATGACCCATCCATCGCCTTGTCCTCATGGAAAATGTAAATACTGTCCCGGGGGTCCAGAAATAGCTGTCCCGCAGAGTTATACTGGGGAAGAGCCGGCAACCAGAAGAGCCATCAGATATGGATTCGACCCCTATCTGCAGGTAACATTTCGACTTAAACAGCTTAGGGACATTGGACATCCTATAAGCAAGGTCGAGTTCATTGTAATGGGCGGAACTCTAACAGCTCAATGTATATGCTATCAGGAATGGTTTGTGAAAAGAGCACTGGAGGCAATGAATGAATTTCAATCAAATTATCAGATTATCAAAGAGATAGGCAATGATAAATTTATGCAAAATTACGAGAAATCTGAAAAAAAATTTCACTATCTTGAGAATATACAGAAGGAAAATGAGAGATCCAAGGTTAGATGTATTGGAGTAACCTTTGAGCCGAGACCAGACTGGGCGAAGGAAGAGCAGATAGATTTTATGCTGAGATTTGGCGTAACTCGAGTTGAGATTGGTGTCCAGAATCCCGATGATGAGGTATACAGGAAAGTGAACAGGGGCCACACAGTTCAGGACGTTGTTGAAGCAACCCAACAATTAAAGGACTCAGGTCTAAAGGTCGGCTATCACATGATGCCTGGCATTCTCGGATATAACCCAGCTATGGATCTAAAGGCATTTGAGAAGATCTTCAATAATGATCGCTTTAAACCAGACATGATCAAGATATATCCCTGCTTGGTTATGAAGGGGACAGAGTACTATGAAATGTGGAAGAAGGGTGAATTCAGACCCATGAATACAGAGGAGGCAGTGGATCTTATAGTTAAGGTAAAATCCATACTTCCTAAATGGGTAAGGACAATGAGGATACAGAGAGACATTCCTTCACCCTTGATAGAGGCCGGTGTTAAGGCCTCAAATCTTGGTCAATTAGTTTATAGAGAAATGGAAAAAAGGGGAATCGAATGCAATTGTATCAGATGCAGGGAGGTTGGTCATAAACTGAGAAAGGGGATAGAGCCGGATGTGGGGAACATAAAATTACTGCGTACAGAATATAAAGCCAGTGGGGGCAAGGAAATATTCCTCTCCTTTGAGGATACGAAGAAAGAAATACTTATTGGATTTTTACGCCTGAGAATTCCATACAAGCCATTCAGACCAGAAATTAATGAAAAAACCTCATTAATCAGGGAACTTCACATCTATGGTCCGATGGTTGAGGTCGGGGAAAAACCCCGCTTCGAGTGGCAGCACCGTGGCTATGGAAAGGAACTTTTAATGGAGGCTGAGAAAATCAGCAGGGAATTTGATATGAAAAAAATCTTAATTACCAGTGGAATCGGAGTCAGGGATTACTACAGAAGGTTTGGATATAGACTGGAAGGTGTTTATATGGGAAAGGAATCTAGGTTATAGTTAAAAATAACCACTCAAAGAGCATATCTAACAGAGGATACGCATTAATAAGTATGATCAACAAGCCGATAAACAGAAATGCATAAACTATCTTCTTTACTACAGGTTCACTGAGCTTAAACATGGATATCAATTCTATGACCATTTTTCCACCGTCAAAAGGCACGATGGGTAAGAGATTTACTAGAGCCACATTGAAGTTAAAGAAATACGTCCAGAACAATATACCTACCAAAATAGCGAATATATTGGTCCCCAAAAAATCATAGTTATATCTAAATCTGGGTACATATCTAAGTTTTACCCTCAATAATTCTTCTGATTTTACCAAGAATATACCCTTACTTGTTGTTACATTTACAACGCTCTTATTTTCGATTGTGGAATTCTTTATTGTGTAAACCCTATTGGAGAAAAGAAGGGCATTCATCGTTGCGGCTGTATGACTCTCTGGGGAGATATTTATATAATTAACTGCCATTATGCTGGTTCCGTTTTCAATATTCGATATGTTGGAATCCTTAACAACCCACCCATTTGATGGCATTATCAGGAAAATAAAAAGCAAGAGAGAAAGAATTGCTAACATCAGATTGGAAAAGGAACCCATTGAAAGGACCCTCATCTTTACTATGCTTTCGGTTTCATTAAATTTTTCCTCGTCCGGTTCAACGAATGCCCCAATGGGTATAAGACCTAAAGTTAATAACCCGGTAGATTTAAGATCAAGTTTGTGAACTCTCGCCAGTATACCATGTGAAAATTCATGCACAACCAAGAGTAGAATTAATGAAATGAGCCCATATCCGAGCGGAACAAATATCCCAAGACCGGGAATGACAAAACCCCACTCTCCCGCCTCGATCCACGGGATGATTGGAGAAACCCCTGGCATAGTTGATTGCCCGGATGTTATCGCGAATGCGTGTTCTATAAGTGAACCAAATACTATGGCCAAAAGACCGAAAATCCCTTCGAAGATTGCCAGATACCACGGCATTGCGCTCAAAAAAATTGATGAGATTAAACTTGTTGCCACTATAAAGTCAAACAAGGGGTTTTTCAATTTAGACAGACTTAAGATTCCTATCAACAGAAAACATAACATAACTATCAATAAAAGCAAGTCTCTGGCCCACATTAATACAGCCAAGATTCCAAAGATGAGGATTATTATGTCAAGATTTCTACTTTCCTTTCTGTATTTTGACAAATAAGCAGCTCCAAGCCCACTGAAAGAAATAACTATTGCTAAATCCGCCACGAATTTCCAAAATTTTGGCGTAATCTTTGCTACCTCGTCGATAAACTTGAGAAAGTGTTTCGTTCTTATCAAGAAAACTATGAAATGTCTCTCCGACTTGGTTTTTAAAAGCAATAGAGTTCCAATGACAAATATCGTCAAAAGTGTAAATAAAAAAAGCATTTTACTCTTTCTTCACCTTTTTCTTAACAACTACTAGATCACCCAATGTCAATTCCTCTGGAACATTTGCCTTCATGGGTTGGATATCAGTTACACCCAATTTTTGTAACAATTTTACACCCAATTTTTGTTGCAGCTTTCTCGCTATCTTAGGACTTGGTTCCATCTTACCTATCTCTATTCTGTGTATTAAGGATGCTGGTTCATTAATCAACCTTGCCAGTTCCTCCTGTTTCATCCCTATTTTCTCTCTTGCTCTACGTATTAGCTCCGGGTAATTATCGACTAACTCTTCACCCTCTGGCTCAAAGGCAATAGTTTTTTCTTTCTCCTCTACCTTTGATGAGGGCTGTTTTGCCTCTTTAGGACTAACAGTACCTATAATCTCACCATATCTGGAACATTCATCACAGGTGATGACAATTGACCCCTCAACCCTAACTTTTTTACCCCCCTCTATATATCTTTCGCAGATTTCGCATTGCATTTGTTCAGTGTGACTAAGCGAAGCGCATGTCACACTACATGATCCAAACTGTGTAACAGTTTGGGGCCGGAGGGATTTGAACCCCCATCGGCAGGTACCTCCTAACCATTTTCAGGTTCGTACCAATCCGTTCATCATCTCCCGAGGGATCAGCGCTCCAAGATTTTTATCTGGAGCCTGCTAGGATGCCAGACTACCCCACGGCCCCTTTGAGTAATCTGTTACTGTTATGGTGCACTAGCGACCATAGGGAGCGTAGGTGCGCCCATAGTTGTCGGCTATCTCCGACCCATGGCTACCCCCCGGCCCCTTTAAATAGTAACCGAGTACTAAATAATATTCAGATTTCGTTAATTAAAATCCATGGAATTTCAGGATAGTTATAGTTTAACCCTGTCTATCTGATAATATGTGATATCTCCCTCTTCATCCACTATTGCGTAGATCATCAGCTTGTTTACGTTCTGAGACAACCTTATTGCCCTGGCGAGCTCTGGGAAAGAGCACGCGTATTCCTCTGGAACGACATGTACCAGATACTTGGAATGGCCCGTTTTTACATCCTTTCCCCTTTCATAAACCCTGAAATCCGAACCAAATTTCAATCCAGTTCTGACCAACAGACCTCTCTGTCGTAGATCACTGTAAACCAGATATTTTGAATAGAAGTTTTCCTCGGCTTTGTTTCCAATTTCCAATAGATCATCAAAGTTTAGGGTTTTTTTCCCGCCCTTCACGTCCATCTTCTCACTTTCAACCAAGAATAAAGCTTCAATTAATGATAATTCCTGCCTTTTTCCACGTTCCTCACCAAAGCCCTTCTCTCGTAGAAAGGATTTAAGATCGCTTTCCCCAACTAGAACCTTCGTTCCAGATAATATACCAGTGCTCATTTTATTAATATTCGTTTAAGATAATTTAAGATAAGATGATTGCTCTGGGAATTGAGGGTACCGCACATACCCTTGGAATCGGAATTGTGAACTCAAAATTTGAGATATTGGCCGATATAAGGAGAATATATCAGCCAGTTAAGGGCATTCATCCGAGAGAGGCGTCTCAATTTATGTCCGAGAATATGAATTCTGCTATAAATTCTGCGCTAAAAGAAGCAGATTTGGGTTTTAAAGATATCAATCTAATCTCGTTTTCCCAGGGGCCCGGAATGGGGCCCTGTCTCAGAACCGTCGCTACTGCAGCCAGAACACTATCCCTGCACTATAAAATTCCGATCTTGGGCGTGAATCATTGCGTTGCCCATATTGAAATAGGAAGAGAGCTGTGTAAACTAAGGGATCCACTAATTTTGTATGTTTCTGGTGGAAATACACAGATTCTGAAATTAAAGGATAGATATTATAGGATATTTGGAGAGACCCTCGACATAGGGATAGGAAATATGTTGGACAAATTTGGCAGAGAAACAGGTCTTGAACATCCGGCTGGCCCCAAGATAGAGAAACTCGCAAAAAAGGGAAAAAGGTATATAGAACTGCCTTACGTGGTTAAGGGTACGGATCTATCTTTTTCTGGTTTATTGACAAATGCAATTCAGAAATTTAAGAATAATTCCTTGGAGGATATCTGTTTCTCAATTCAGGAGACTTCATTTGCGATGCTTACTGAGGTAACGGAGAGGGCCCTAGCACACCTGAAGGCAAAAGAGGTTCTCTTGACGGGGGGTGTTGGCAACAACCTGAGATTGCAAGAAATGCTGAAAGCGATGTCAATGGAGCATAAGGCCAAATTTGGTGTTCCAAAAAATTATTGTAATGATAACGGCGTTATGATCGCTCTATTGGGTTTATTAATGCATGAATCCGGCATTAGGCAGGATATAAATGAAACGGAAGTAAAACAGAGATTCAGAACCGATGAAGTAGAAATAAAATGGTAGGTTGAGCGATATTTAAGTTTCAATGCCATATATTAATATACTCATTATAATTTCTATTATTGGGAGTCAGCTTTCATGAATTCTATATCTTCTGGATAATAATGAAACAACATCCTACGAAGAACTCTGGAAAAAGCAAAAATAAGAAAAAAGAAGCGAGTGTGAAAAAGATTAACATACTGGAAATGAAGTCTTGGGAGGATTTTGAAACTACAGAGCAGATCAAGATTCCAGAAAAATTGATAGACCAGGTTATTGGGCAGGATAAGGCCGTAGGCCTGGTAAGGAAGGCGGCAAAACAAAGAAGGAACGTTCTATTAATCGGAGAGCCGGGAACTGGAAAGAGTATGCTTGCGATGGCGATGACCGAGTTATTACCCCCAGAGGACTTGTTAGATATTTTCGCCTATCCAAATCTGGAGGACGAGAATAATCCCAAAATTAAAACAGTCCCGGCGGGTGAGGGAATAAAGATCGTTAGGAGGGAGAGGGAAAAGAAGGGTGAAACGCCGGGAGCGAGGGGTAATCAATTGATCTTACCATTTATCATCGTATTGGCCGCGGTGGGACTTGCTCTATTTAACCCAGAGCTGCAATTGGTAGCGGTAGCACTAATTGGATTTGGAATTCTTCTGTTTTTCTTGTTTGGTTTGAATCTGAGGTTTATGATGATGGGTGGGCCAAAGACAAACGTGCCAAAATTACTGGTTGATAATGCGACCAGAAAGAGCGCACCCTTTTACGATGGAACCGGCGCTCACGCCGGAGCCTTATTAGGGGATGTTAAGCACGATCCTTTGCAATCAGGGGGTCTTGGAACTCCAGCGCATTTAAGGGTTGTTTCGGGTCTAATTCATAAAGCAAATAAAGGTGTTTTATTCATAGACGAGGTTGCAACCCTCGGGAGATCGCAACAAGATCTATTAACTGCACTACAAGAAAAGCAACTTCCTATTACTGGAAGGAGCGAGATGAGTTCCGGGGCCATGGTTATGACGGACCCCGTCCCCTGCGACTTCATCCTGGTTGCGTCTGGAAACATAAACGTTATTCAACAGATGCACCCGGCTCTCCGCTCTAGAATCAGGGGTTATGGTTATGAGGTATATATGGATGACATGATAAATGATTCGGAAGAGTATAGGAAAAAATTGGTTCAATTTGTAGCCCAAGAGGTATCAAAGGATAAGAAGATTCCGCACTTCACAAAGGATGCAGTTGGGGAGATAATCAGAGAGGCAAAAAGAAAGGCGGGAATGAGAGACAGGATGACCCTTCGCTTCAGAGAGCTCGGTGGTTTAATCAGGGCGTCTGGGGACATAGCGAGGGAAAAAAAGCACAGACATGTAACGGCAGAGGACGTATTGGAGGGTAAAAAATCTGCAAGAACTTTAGAGCAGCAGATCGGAGACGTTTACCTAGATAGAAAGAAGGAGTACAATGTTCTGATTACTAAAGGAGGTAGGATAGGAAGGGTGAACGGTTTAGCCGTCCTTGGGGATGGGGGAACGATCTTACCAATAGAGGCAGAAGTAGCCCCCGGAGGGAAGAAAGCGGAGATCATAGCCACTGGAAAGCTCGGAGACATAGCAAAGGAAGCGGTACAGAACGTTGCCGCGGTTATAATGAAGATCTACGGCGAGGATATTAAGGAAAAATATGATATATTCGTTCAATTTCTACAAACCTACGAGGGGGTGGAAGGAGACTCAGCCAGCGTCTCAGTTGCGGTAGCGGTCATTTCTGCATTCAAGAATGTGGAAATTGATCAATCTGTTGCCATGACGGGCTCTTTAACTGTGAGAGGGGAGGTCCTACCAGTTGGAGGCGTTACCCAGAAGATAGAGGCTGCGATAGATGCCGGATTGAAGAAGGTCGTAATTCCAAAGGGCAATGAAAAGGACGTTTTACTGGAGAAAAAGTATGATGGTAAAATCGAGGTTATAACAGCAGAGACAATAATTGATGTCTTGGCGGATTCTTTAATAGGCGGTGAGGACATAATTGGACAGATGAGCAAGATCGCCGGTTGAGTTATCTATAAATAAATCTAAAGTATTTTTAAATCTAACTTTTAATTATTTACTCCAATACATACTATGTTTTAAGATGGAGATCGAAGAATTGCCGGGCATTGGGAAGTCTATCGCTGAGAAATTGAGGGATTCTGGTTATTCCACTGTTGAGGCTATTGCGGCGGCATCCATAGGCGAATTAAAGGACGTTGGTTTGGGAGAGACCTCCGCGATAAAGATAGTAAACGCAGCAAAAGAGGCTGTTGGGGGGATGGGTTTCGAAACCGGTTTAGATGTTCTTAAAAAGAGGGAGCAGGTTGGGAAGCTTTCTACCAATAGCAAAGAATTAAATGCTCTTTTAGGTGGTGGCGTTGAAACCCAGGCGATAACGGAGCTCTTTGGAAAATTTGGCTCCGGTAAAACTCAACTGGGACATCAACTCGCGGTGAATGTTCAACTGCCGAAGAAGGAGGGCGGTCTGGATGGAACCGCGATCTATATTGATACGGAAAATAGCTTGCCATATGATGAGCAAATATTAATTAAAGAGGATAATAGATATGAATTTAGAAAGATCGGCGATCTCGTAGAGGATGCATTAAAGAAAGGGAGGGTGGATAAATTTGGAAAAACTCTGTCCACATCCTATAACCCAAATAAGACAGAGATAGTTGGCTTTGATCCAAGTAATTATAGGGCAAAAACCTTTGGAATTACGGGTTTTATGAAGCATCCTGCAAAGGATATTTATCTGGTAAAATTAAAGAGTGGGAGGGAAGTAAAAGTCACTAAATATCATAACTTTTTCAGCTTAGATGATCAAGGTGAATTAGTTGAGACATCAACCAGTGATCTTAAAGTTGGTAGTTTTATCGCAGTACCTTCAAATCTGCCTGTGATTTCAGAGGAGGTTAACTTGGATCTGCCGGATCTATTCGAAAAGGCGGGATTTATGGGATTCTACATAAGGGGCGGGAGTAGATTCAAGGGTGCCCTTAGGGGGAATAAAGATCTGAGAAAGATCGCTATAAATAATGGATTTAGGCATGGAGATGTGGATAATTGGAAGCACAGGGCATGCGTTCCCCTTACAATCTTCCAGAAGATAAGAGACTCTTTACCGGAGGGATGCATGGAGGAATTAAAGATCGGCAGCTGGAGTAGATCAAGTGCATTACCGGTGAAAATTAAAATTGATGAGATATTTTTAAGGTATATAGCAAGTTTTATCGCCGAGGGATGCATAACCGAGGTGAATAATAGGGTTATAGTGACAACGAGTGACGAAAAAGTCAAGAAGTGGGTGTCAGATTTTGCCGAGCAATTTAATCTACATATTCAAAAACCGAGAAATGGTGTTGATTTGGTAATAACATCAAAAACTCTAATAGCCTTTTTACACGCATTGGACATAGGTAATAATGCCTATGAAAAAAAGCTACCTCCTTTCATCTTAGGTATGCCAGAAGAAGCAAAGACAGAATTTTTAAAGAGTTACATTAAATGTGATGGAAACATTAATGAAATCACCGGTCAGACCAGTTGTGAGACCGTGAGCGATAATTTAGCGAACTCCACCCTGTACTTAGCGACCAGCATGGGTATTCCGGCACGGAATCACAAAATAAAGAGGAGATATAATGGAAGAGACAGCATAACCTATAACCTACAATTTGCAACAAATCCCTCAAGAGAAACCGAACTGAACTATATACCTAATCAGATAGGCAGTTTATTCAGAGAAGCCAGGGAAAATGCAAATCTAACCATGGAAGAGTTAGCTACTGCCTTAGGTTATCGCACGAGTACATCAATCTGGCAGGTAGAATCTGAAAAGAGGATAAAGAAAATAAGCAGAGAGAAGGTAAAGAGGTTCATCAAGGCGTTGAACGAAAAAGGTTGGTATCCTAAACTTAAAAATATAGAGAAAATTATGGAGGGCGATATATGGTTCGATGAAGTGGTAAAAATTGAACCAGTTGGATTCGAGACTACATACGATGTGGAGGTAATGCCCGATGAAAGAAGAATAGAAAACTTTGTGGCCGGTCGTGGAGGGATATTCTTACATAATACGTTCCGCCCTGAGAGGATACAGCAGATGTCTTCTGCGTTGGGTCTTGATCCCAATGAGACGTTAAAGAATATTCATGTAGCGAGAGCGTATAACTCTGATCATCAGATGTTATTGGCGGAGAAGGCGGCAGAGTTGGCAAACGAGTACGGAACGAGACTTGTTGTTGTAGACTCACTAACTGCTCATTTTAGAGCTGAATATGTCGGGAGGGGGACACTGGCGGAGAGACAGCAAAAATTGAACCGGCTTTTGCATATTCTACAGAGAAAATTATCGGATCCATATAATATCGCGGTTGTTGTCACAAACCAGGTAATGGCACGTCCTGATATAATGTTCGGTGACCCGACTACGCCGATCGGCGGGCACATTGTTGGACATACCGCAACCTTCAGGGTTTATCTGAGAAAGGGTAAGGGGGATAAGAGGATTGCCAGGTTGATTGATTCCCCAAGCTTACCCGAGGGAGAATGTGTCTTTGAGGTTACTACAGATGGTATAAAGGATGCAGAATGAGAAATATAGCTATAGAATTCCCCAGGATTGTTCCCTTAGAAAAGCAGGTTATTGAGCTGGTTGAAAGGAAGGGTATAGGACATCCAGATTCTCTCTGTGATGGAATTGCTGAGTCAGTTTCTAGGGCATTATGTAAGGAATATATGGATAGATACGGAAAGATTCTTCACCACAACACGGATCAGGTTGAGATAGTTGGCGGTCGGGCAGAGCCAGAATTTGGTGGCGGTGAGGTGACAAAACCGATATATATCCTGTTGGGGGGTAGAGCCACCACGTGGATTGATAAAGAGATGATTCCCGTTGGTGAGATCGCAACCAATGCGGCAAGAGAGTACCTGAGGGAGAATATTAAGAATTTGGATGCAGATTCTCATGTGGAGATCGAACAGAGGTTGGGTCAGGGCTCTTCTGATTTAATGGGCGTGTTTGAGCAAGAGGGTATTCCAAGAGCCAATGATACGAGTTTTGGTGCCGGCTTCGCTCCAATGTCAACCACCGAGAGATTGGTCTTAGAAACGGAAAAATATCTTCTAAAATCGGGGTTTAAGGAAGTAGGAGAGGACGTGAAGGTAATGGGCCTTAGGAATAGAGATAAAATTATACTTACGGTCGCGTGCGCAATGGTCTCAAGGTATATTTCAGATATGGATAATTACAAATCTGTCATGGATAAATTACATACCAAATTGAACAGTTTTGCATCGAAAATAACCGACAAGGATGTCAGTATCGATATAAATACCGCGGATGACTACGATAAGGGTATTATCTACCTCACAGTTACGGGAATAAGTGCTGAGCAGGGTGATGATGGTTCCGTGGGCAGGGGAAACAGAGCTAACGGATTAATAACACCCTACAGACCGATGTCCCTGGAGGCGAGTTCTGGAAAGAACCCAGTAAACCACGTCGGTAAGATCTATAATCTATTATCAAAAAAAATAGCCGAGGAAATAGCTGAGGAAGGAGCGGAACAGGTCTATGTAAAATTGCTTAGTCAGATTGGAAAGCCGATAGATCAACCATTAATTGCTTCTATACACATAATCGGTGATAAACGCCTGGAGAGGAAAGCCAGAGAGATAGTGGATTACTGGTTGGAGAATGTTACAAAAATTACGGAGATGTGCATGAAGGGAGAGGTAACTACATTCTAGTCTTTCAATTTGAATTTATAGCCATATCTGATTATTCCGGAGCTTCCGTCAGCTATTATCTTCCTAAATACAAGCTCTACCCTTTTTCCTATCTCAAGATCCTCTGGCTTGCAATCCACGAGCTGTGCAGTTACCAAGGGGCCTTCTACTAGCTTTATTATTCCAAGCGCATAAGGTTTCATGAAATCAAAACCCTCTGGTGGCGTATGAATTATTGTATAGCTATAGATTTCACCCTCACCGGAGAATTTTACCTCTTTTATATCACCAGCTCTTCTACATTCGGGACACAGCTGTCTTGTCGGGAAGAATTTTCTACCACATTTTAGGCATTCCGTTCCAACCAAGTTATATCTCTGAGGTATTAACCTCCAGTGTAATGCAAGACCCTTAGACATTTTAACCCCTTTTTAATATGTGAATTACTGTTGTTGCCCCCGAGCCACCGACATTATGAATTAAAGCATTTTCAGAATCCTTGATTTGTCTTTTACCGGCCTTTCCTCTCAACTGTAAAGTAGCTTCTACAGCCTGTGCAATACCAGTCGCCCCCACAGGATGACCCTTTCCTTTCAAACCACCCGATGGATTTATCGGTATTCTTCCGTCTATCTCTGTTTCCCCGTTCTCCGTTATCTTTCCACCATCCCCGAGTTTACAAAAACTCAGTCCTTCAATTGCCAGAATCTCTGCAATCGAGAAGCAATCGTGAACCTCGGCGAAGTCAATATCCTCTGGTTTAATCTTAGTCTCTTTGTAGGCCTTTTTACTTGCAATGATTGTGGAATCCATTCTCGACAGACTTTTTCTGTCGTGCAATGCTATCGTATCTGTAGCAGATGAAGATCCAATTATCCAGATTGGATCATCAACCAACCTCTTTGCCTTTTCCTCGGATGCCAAAACAACGGCAGCTGCACCATCCGTTATAGGTGAGCAATGTAATAACCTCAAAGGATCTGCAATAATTGCAGAATTCATTACCTGTTCTGATGTTACCTTAAATGGAAATTGAGCATGTGGATTTAAGCTGGCATTGTGATGACTTTTTACCGCAACTTGGGATATCTGTTCTATCGTTGTTCCATATTCCGCCATATGCCTTCTCGCCATCAACGCATATAAACTGGGAAATGTAACCCCCTTGAATGCCTCCCATTCTTGGTCTCCAGCACCCATCAGGGCTATCGTTGCGGATGATGTGGTAACATCTGTCATCTTCTCCACGCCTCCGGCAACAACTATGTCCATAGCCCCCGATTTAATCGTTAGATACGCTTCCCTCAAAGCCAAACCCCCCGAGGCACAAGCAGCCTCGATTCTTGTTGCCGGAATTCCAGATAGACCGCTATAGTCTGCAACTAGGGCACCAATGTGTTCTTGACCCGCAAACAAGCCAGGGGACATGGATCCTATATATAAGCCCTGTATATCCTCACCCTCAATTCCAGCATCCTTGATTGCATCAGCACCGGCCTCTGTGATCAAATCCCTGTATCTCTTATTCCAGAGTTCACCGAACTTTGTCATTCCAATTCCGATGATTGCCACCTTTCTACTCATTTTTTGTTTTATGGTTTCTCCAACTTCACGCCCTTTAACTTGCCCTTAAATTTGGCATATGTCGCATAATCTACGTACTCCTTTCTATCCATATACCCTTGTAATGGTTTTGGATTTCTTCTTTTTTCGTTTTCCTTTGTAACCTCTATGATGAAGGCATCACTTCCTGCTCCGGAGCCATATGAAACAGCCAGGATCATCTCACCCTCATTAGCCTCGTCAAGGACTCGTGCCAATCCCAAAAGGGTTGATCCGGAGTATGTATTGCCTATATATGGAGTAACTAAACCCTTCATTATCTGTCTTTTCTCAAAACCAATGGTTTTTGCCGCCTTTAATGGGAATTTTCCATTTGGCTGGTGAAAGACGACATAGTCAAAATCATCTGGTTTTAATTTATTTTTACTCATTATTCCTCTAGCTGTCTGTATAACGTGCTTGAAATAAGCTGGTTGTCCAGTAAACCTCGCTCCATGGGAGGGAAATTCCTGACCCTCCCGTCTCCAGAAATCTGGGGTATCTGTTGTATAGGAGTATGTATCGTGAATTTCTGCAATTAAATTTTTTGTCCCGATAATATACGCACCGCCGCCGGCAGATGCCGTATATTCCAATGCATCCCCCGGTTTTCCTTGAGATGTATCTGCGCCAATAGCCAATCCATACTTGATCATTTTAGATTTCACGAGACCCATGGATGTCTGCATTGCAGCCGTTCCCGCCTTGCATGCAAATTCATAATCTGCTGCGGTTAACTCCGGGACTGCATCAATGGCTGCAGCAACTATGGTTGCAGTAGGTTTCACTGCATACGGATGGGATTCGGAACCGACATATATCGCGCCTATTTCTTGAGGATCTATCCTGGCATGTTGAATAGCATTCCTCGCGCATTCCACAGAAATGGTTGAAGTATCCTCGTCTATCGCTGGGACCGTTTTCTCGTGGATGAAGAGTGCTTTACGTATATTTTCTCCGTCCGCCCCCCAAACCCTTGCGATTTCCTCCGTCTTTATCCTATATTTTGGTATATATACACCGTAACCGACAATTCCAACAGCCATTTTCTTAAAACCCCGATTTCTTTAGACTAGTAACTAATTCCTCCTCCAATCGAATTTTCGAAACAACCAATGGGATATTTTCCAATTTCGCGATCTTTATAGCGAGTTTATCTACACTTCTCGGCATAAGTCCATGTAACACGACGATCTTTGGCTTTGGATGCGTTACCTTTATCGCTATCATAGGCGACCGACCAAGATGAACCTTGGTGAATATTAAAGCGCGCTCCTCATTTGAGCCATATAACCCTATAAAATCCCTTTCAGAGAGCTCCAAGATGGCCTTGATAGAGTCTATTACTGTATAACCCCACAGATTTACCATCTCTAGATCATCGCCCACTATCACCTCTCCATCCACGGCTCTTATTATATCCTCAGCAGGAACCGGGGCAAGAAACTCTCTTATATCAAGAATTGCCCCCGTTTCTAGATCTGCCGAGAATTTTTTTACTGTGTCACCGCCAGTTTTAATATCCGTGGAAATTAGTGTATTGATGAATTTTTTAACAAAATTGATTCCGGGGGATCTTCTGCGCCCAGACTCATAGTCTGAGATAACAGAGGAGGATATACCCAGGTTTTTTGCGATATTGCACTGTTTAATCCCGAAGATCTCGCGCCATTTCTTCATAACAGCTCCGGGGTTGTCGGACAATGTTATTTCCCCTGCAATATTCTTTGCAAGTATTTTTTTGGATGTCATCGCTTTTTCAAATTGATTTCCTATAGTATAACTACAAGAATCTGCATCTTATTATAAATAGTTATCCATATATAAAACGTCAATTGTCGAATAAAATGAAAATTGTGCCAGATACGTCCGTCATTGTTGATGGTAGAATATCCAAAATCCTAAGGGAATTAAAAGACAAAGGTGTCGAGATAATAGTTCCGGAAGCCGTCGTTTCCGAACTGGAATATCAGGCCAACAGAGGAAGAGAGACGGGCTTTGACGGTCTGGATGAATTAAACTCTATCAGAAAAATGGCAGAGAAATCGAAGGGAAAAATTACACTGCGGTTTTATGGTGAATCTCCGAAACCAGAGCAGATCAGGCGGGCAAAAATTGGATTAATTGACGAGTTGATCAGAAAAACAGCTGAGGAAAATGATGCAACCCTCATAACTAGTGATAAGATACAGGCATTGGTTTCTGAGGCAAAAGGCATCAAGGTAGAGTACATAGGGCCTAAAATAAAGGAGATAAAACCAAGGATCTTTGATCTGTTTGATTCTGAGACCATGTCCGTACACTTGAAAGAAAACACGCCGATATTTGCCAAGAAGGGACACGTTGGAAATTTCAAGTTGGTGAAGATTGCCGATAAGATCTCGAGGGAGGATATGGAGGATTATGCGAGGGAGATAGTTGAGTTCAGCCATTCGGATCCAAATGGGCAGATTGAATTAGAGAAAAAGGGAGTTACAGTCGTACAATTAGGTGAATACCGGATCGTTATCGCAAGACCTCCCTTCAGTGATGGCTTTGAGATAACGGCAGTCAAACCTTTAGTGAGGACGAAATTATCCGATTATGGACTATCTAAAAAATTGTTAAAGAGACTTGAGACTCAGGCAGAGGGCATATTTGTTTCAGGAGCCCCAGGAGCGGGTAAAACGACATTTGTTCAGGCGCTGGCTGAATTCTATCTAAATAAGGGAAAAATTGTAAAGACGATGGAGCATCCGAGGGATCTGCAGGTTCCGGATGTGATAACACAGTACAGTCCCTTGGAGGGATCGATGGAGAATACATCTGATATTTTAGTCTTGGTTAGGCCAGATTATACAGTATTTGACGAGGTGAGAAAAACCAAGGATTTCGAGGTATTTGCGGATATGCGCTTAGCTGGTGTTGGAATGGTTGGGGTAACTCATGCGAATAGGGCAATAGATGCGATTCAAAGATTAATTGGAAGGGTTGAATTAGGGGTTATTCCCCATATTGTAGACACAGTAATCTTCATAGAGGCGGGAGAAATTAAAGAGGTTTATGAACTTAAAATGGTAGTGAAGGTTCCTCATGGAATGAGGGAGGCAGATCTCGCCAGGCCAGTAATAGAGACTAGAGACTTTGAAACGGGAAAGCCGGAATATGAGCTTTACTCCTATGGCGAGGAGGTAGTGGTTATCCCGATTAGAGAGAAATTGAAAAAAAGTACAGAGCCAGAAGAATTAAGCTTTTCACTGACAAAAAAACAGGTAATTCTCAGATCAAAGGCATACAGAGATGAGCAGGTAAGAATATTCGCGGATGAGGAGTTTATCTGCAGATCGAGGGTCAATAGATCAGGGAATATAAAGATAAAGAGAAATACGGCAGCTGGAAGAACTCTATTAAACGCCGTAAAATCCGGAAAGAAGATAAGGATCAGCTGAAATCTTGAGCATAGGCATTTACTTCATTGTTGAGCTTACTGAGACGACTATTTACTAAAAGTACATTCTTGTCAATTTCCCCAGTAATAATGCTATTGGATAGTTCATTATCGATATACTCTTTCACACGTTGTATGAGATAAAAAGTATCATTCAGCGCTTCAACATCTCTGTTCTTTTTTGCTTTTCTGTATCTTTCTTCTAGTGATCTGATGACCCATAACCCCTCATTTTTTATTGTATTTTTCCACTTCTTTTCAAAATCCTTTTCGTGAGTTAGTTTTTTCTCCAGTTTTATTATCTCTTTATATATCCCTACCTCTTGATCTATCTCTGGATCTAATGCTTGTTTCATGTGTTTCATTAGAGAAAGTATTTCATCTATCTCAGAAGGATTTCGTAATATTTTCTTTTTAAGTGATATTAAATCTTGTTTAATTTCAAGGTCTGCACCGTTCGGATCCTTTAAGTTCTTAAGTGCATATGAAACCTCTTTATCTGTTAAAAGATTCAATGTTTTCGCCCTTTTCTTTAACCAAAAGTGTGCCACGCCTTTTTCAAATGAAGATATCATTCTGTAAAATATAAAGAAATCTCAAAATAAAACTTGATTTATAGATGTCGCTCATATGCATATTTTAGTGGTCTAGGTAAACTCACTCTTTTGACCCATTGTCTATCTGGTGTTATTGCTATATCACCATGTTTCCATTCTCTATTCAGCACATCCTCTATCATCTCAGTACTAAAACCAAAATCCTGCTTGATCGCCTCGATCATTGCATTATATGGTATTTTCTTAGCTATACCTGTCATACCATTTATCGCATTTTGAATCAATTTTTTCTTCTTATCGACACCACTCCGCTTTTGAGCATCTTTGGCCATTGCATATATATACTTTTCTGATCTTTCAATTCCTATTTCAGAATTAATGTGCTCAAAGTTATACAGGTATCCTTCAGCAAACTTTTTTGCAGAACTTCTATCATCTTTAGTTATGTCTAGCCGGCAGAATCCCTCAAAACTCCTTTTGTAACCTTCATTCATCAATGAATATTTTGTTGCAGTAATAAGGCAATTTTCTGGTAATATCTCAGTGAACATATCGCTTATACTATTTGATAGGTTCTTAACGAAAAATTCGTTTACCTTTAAAGCACTATGAGCAATAAAATTCCTTCGGGAAATTAACCACAACCAAATTTCTTCATCCAATATACCCATATCAGAATTCATTAGAGAGAGATTGAATGGCTCGCTGCTATATTCAAACTCATCAATGTTGGTAATCAAATTTTCTGTTTGAAATAGGGAAAGTGTATCGAGGACATCCTGAGGCCTTTTGGTTAATGCGGATAGAGTTTGATTATGAAGACTATTAGAATAGGAAAGTGGCTTAAGTGATTCATCAAAATCGTAAAGTGGGTATGGATCACACAGTATACTAATCTTTTTGTTTTTATAAAAGATATTTGATGATGGTGCAAATTTCAATTGGAAATGCTCTTTGCGAAATATTGGCGGTAAGGAAAGTTGTAAGCCTCTATAAGCACTATGGATGTTTGAAAAAATAGCGTGCTTATTATCTGACGCTATTGAATATGCTAAACCATTATCGGCACTCATCGTTCCTGCTCCCAGATAATCGCCAATATCCTTCTCCATGGAAAATTCTCTCATGATCTTTTGATAATCCTTGCTCATGTCCCTACCAAAATCCTGATAGTAGTTTACCCATTTTATTTTATCTATTAACTCTATTTCATCCACATATATCAGAACCTGTCCATCATATTCTGTTCTCACCTTTCTCAGTTCAACGAGGCTATGGCTTTGTATTTTCTCTCTATATTCTTTATTTACAAAAACCGATTGATACACTCTACCATCTGGCAATGGTGATATCTCAGCAGGTAAGTAACCTTCAATTAGAGCTGATTTACTCTTTTTAATCAGGTTTGTATCATGTACAAACATCCAAACTATACCCAAATTCTTTAAAATCTGGAATGGTTTTCGTAATCTCTTCATCAGGTCTCTAAATTGCTGGAATTTTTTATCTTCAAACTCTAATACTGGTCGTATTTCTCGTATCCGCTTTATTTTTGTGTCAAAACCCAAATTTTTGTAGAGATTGGCTACCTCTTCTATTACCGAAGGATAAAGCCTTCCATACTCATCATCCTTGCGTGCCCAGAGAATGAGTTCTATCGAACGGTCCATCGTTATTAATTGGTATCACAATTATTAATTTCAAGTTTTTTTATCAGGATTCCATATTATTAATCCCCGAGATGAAAGAAAAGATTGAGAAATTTCTGAACAAAAAGAAAAAGGAAATCAACCGCATAGCTGAATTGTACCCGGAAGAGAAATCCTTGCTAATTGATTATGATGAATTGGAGAAATATGATCATGAATTGGCAGAGGAATTGATTCAGAATCCGGATGAGGTCATTGGTGCATTTGAAGATACTCTGTCGGAGATGAATATCCCAACCATGGTAGAGAACCCCAGATTCCATGTGCGCTTCAAGAATCTGCCAAAGGAGAAAGGATACTCTTTAATGGTTCGAGATATAACCTCTGATTACATAGGCAAGTTCATGGCGGTCGATGGCGTTGTAAACAGAATATCTGATGTATTGCCAAAGGTTTCTGTTGCGAGATTCTACTGTAACAAATGTGGTGAATCGCATGATGAACCACAACCAACCAGATTTCTCAGGGAGCCATTGTTCTGCAAAAATTGCAAGAGAAGAGATTTTCGCTTTGTTCCAGAGGAATCTGAATGGACGGATGTTCAAAGGCTACAGATTCAGGAACCCCTGGAATTACTGGAGGGTGGGGAGGAGGCCCGCCAGATAGAGGTATGGGCGGAGGATGATCTAACGGGAAAGATTACCGCCGGGGATAAGATCGCTGAAACGGGAATAATGAGATTACTACCACCAAGAAAAAAGGGCTCTGTTTATTATAAATTTTTGGATGCTAATTTTATTGAGGGTATTGAGAAGGAATTCGAGGAGCTTGAGATCAGCAAGAAAGAGGAGAGGGAGATAAAGAAGTTATCAAAGGATCCAAAGCTCCATGAGAAGGTCATTAATTCAATTGCCCCATCCATCTACGGATACAGGGAGATCAAGGAGGCTATTGCACTTCAATTATTTGGCGGCAGGACAGGGAAGAAACTTCCAGATGGTACTACTGTGAGACCAGACCTCCATATTCTATTAATAGGTGAACCCGGGGTTGCGAAGTCCAGAATTCTGCAATATATAACTCAGATAGCCCCTAAGAGTATATACGTGACTGGTAAGGGCACAACGGGCGCGGGATTGACTGTAGCAGCAGAGCGCGACGAGTTTGCAGAGGGCGCCTGGACCCTGAAGGCCGGGGCATTGATCCTGGCAGGTGGAGGCATCGCAGCAATTGATGAATTCGACAAGATGAGCCCCGAAGACAGGGGTTCAATGCACGAGGCCCTTGAACAACAGTGCCTTCATTATCATACGGTCTTAACCTTAGCTGATGGATCTGAGGTTAAGATAGGGGATTTCGTCGAGCATCTAATGACTGAAAATCCCAATAAGTTAATTAAAGGAAAAGATTGTTTTATCCTATCAACGGAAGACCTTAGTTATGGAATGCTTTCTACTGATTGGGATGGGGTATATAAAACCAAGATTAACAGGGTGAGTAAACATGTTGCCCCAGATCATTTTATTAAGATAAAGGTATGGAATGGCAGAGAAGTGGTTGTAACACCAGAGCATCCTGTCTTTGTTTTAGAAGATAGTCAGATCATCACAAAAAGAGCAGACGAGCTAACAGAAAATGATTGGTTGCCTGTGCCACTAAAACTCCCAATCCAAGGCAAGGAACAGTATTTTAATGTCGGTCAGAGAGATATTTGGATTGAGAGAGCATCCCAGCACATAAAGGTTCCTGTTCATAATTGCCCCGACTTCTATAAAACAGTTGGTTATCTGCTGAGTGAGGGTTCAAAGGAATTAAACAGAGGGAAGCCGATTGGAGTGAATTTCACAAATAAGGATCCAATACTCTTAAATGATTTCACAGGATCAATGGAAAAGGTTTTTGGGTTAAAACCATATAAACAAGCCAGAGGAGATAGTTATGAAACGAGATGGATGTTGAGATACATATCTAGAGAGCTTACAGAATTCATGGGAAAAGTTTGTCCCACTGTGTTAGAGAAAGCAAACAAGAAGGAGATACCCCAAATCCTAATGAAAGGATCTAAGGGGAATATAGCGATTCTGTTGTCGTGCATGTTCGAAGGAGATGGTCATGTCTCTAAGAAAGAAAGAACCATTAGGATTGGTTTTGCTACAACAAGTAAACAAATGGCTGAGCAAGTGCAGGATCTGCTACTAAGATTCGGGATTAGGAGTAATCTAACAGAGCATAAAAAATGCTACAAAGTGTCTATTACGGGATACGATAACATATCCAAATTCAGATATTGTATTGGTTTCGTAACAACTGAAAAAAATCGAGTAATTGATGAGTATCTAAGAGACAAAAAGCCCATCAGAACAGTAAAAGATGTCATCCCCAACATCACCTCCTCAGTATTAAGTCTGCTAACAAAATATGAGATAAAGAATTGTGACACTGGCTACCGACTACCCCAGATGAAATACGACTATACGAAAAAGGGATGTAATATCTCAAGACGCTTCCTCCGGAAGGTTGTCAATAAACTAGAGAAAAGGATTTCGGCAGAAGATGAGGTGAAACTAGATTTCCTTAGAAAAATGGCGTTTGGATCTATTGGGTGGGAAAAGATAAAACATGTTGAGAAAATAAAAAATATGTCCCAGAAATGGACGTATGATGTGACAATCGAACCAAATCATACATTTATTTCTCAAAATATGGTACTCCATAATACAATTTCAGTAGCAAAAGCGGGGATAGTTGCCAGGTTTAAGGCAAATACATCGGTTCTTGCGGCATCAAACCCCAAGTTCAGCAGGTTCGACTCTTATAAGCCATTGGCCGAGCAATTCGACATCCCGCCGACTTTGTTAAGCCGTTTTGACTTAATCTTCCCAATTAAGGATATCTTAGATAAAGAACTGGATAAAGAAATAGCCGATCACATGCTAAAAATGCATAAAACCGGGGAGGAAATGAAAGAACTTGAACCAGAGATCCCCGCCGATTTATTTAGGAAGTATATCGCCTACTCGAGGAGAAATATACACCCAGTGCTCTCGGATGATGCCGCCGAGAAGATAAAGGAGTATTATGTGGATCTTCGTTCCAGTGGCGGAGAGACGGTCAAGGCAACACCTAGGCAACTAGAGGCTTTAGTTAGACTGGCGGAGGCGTCGGCAAAAATTAGACTGAGCGATACAGTAACGGTCAGCGATGCAGAAAGAGCGATAAAACTTACAGATTTCGTCCTCAGAGAGATCGCATATGATGAATCAACTGGCCAGATAGATATCGATAGAATTGTGACGGATCATCCGAAGTCAACTAGAGATAGGATAAGGCTGATCGAAAGCATAATTCAGGAATTAATAAAGGAATCTGAGGATGGAATGGTATCTGGAGAGGATATAATCGAAGAGGCGAAATCCAGAGGCATAGACAGATTCAGGGCGGAGCAAATACTGATAGAATTAAAAACAAAGGGAGTCATATATGAGCCAAGGCACGGCAGATATATGCTGACTGAGGGGTGAAAAATGAAAGTTATCGAGTACCTTATAAAACTAAAGAAAAACCTATGTGTGGGTAAGCGACTGAAGGGAGCGCACCCCGCACCTTTGTCGTCGGCAAATTCCGACCATGGCAGATATATGCTGACTGAGGGGTAAATAAAAGATGAAATATCTCAAATCTCTGTTTCTGGTGGTTGGAATCTATCTCCTAATACAGGGTATGGGCCTGTGGATCGGCGCCGGAGGTCTCTGGGTTGAAAAAGGGGCTGTTGAAACGATCAAAGAAAACCCCGAACTGGGTGTTGTACAGGAACCCGAGAAAGTTGAATCCTCTGGTCAGATCTTCATCTATATATTAATCGCAACGGCGGCACTTTTATTATTTATAAAATTCAAGCTGGAATTTATCATAAAGATTTTTATAAATCTGGCGATCATTGGAGGATTATTTTTGACACTTAGTTATATTCTTGGTCTCATCGGCATTCTAATGGCCATTATTTTATTTACCTTGAGGCTCTGGAAAAAGGAAAACATCCTATTGATGAACGTGGTTTTGATATTCACCATACCCGGAATTGGTAGCTGGCTTGGTGCATCCCTTGATGTATTACCCTCACTTATACTCTTGCTCATCTTAGCTTTATACGATATAATCGCAGTCTTCGGGACAAAACATATGGTGACCCTCGCAGAAAATGCTAAAGGAAAAATCCCCCTGATGGTTGCAATCCCAGTTGGAGACCGTCACCTTGGCTTGGGAACTGGTGATTTGGCAATTCCCTTGGTCTTTTCTGTATCACTTTTGAGGGAATATACCTTGGCAAATTCGGTAATCACAAGCCTCGGCGGTTGTCTTGGCCTGATAGCCTTATTCCTCTATACTACTGGAAAAAAGGATGTTGTTCTCCCTGCCTTACCCCCAATAACGGCTGGTTTGTTGCTGGGCTTTGGTCTGAGTTTTCTGATTCTGTGAGTTATTTCTTCCAGATTCTAACTGTGATAACCCCCGGATGCACATCGGTATAGTTGAATCTCAGGGCTACTGGAATTCTCGCTATCTTTGTTTCATTTGAAAATGAGGATCCGCAGGAGCAGAGCTCTTTCTTTTCTCTTAAATCCGTAACCGTGAAATTTAATTCATATTCAGGGACGGATGGCCAATTCTTACAGATCTTATCCAAATCCAGTAAGCGGGAATGTGTGACATTGGATGAATCGGTACAGCCCCATTCCGTTGATAATTTATCTGCTGTTATCCAGGCCATTCTGTACATATCCAGATCTGCGTTCTTGACAACATAGCTTGTGTATATTGTATTCAGAGCTATCAGGAGGGCCGCTACAGCCAGAACTATAACTACCAGAGAGATTAAATCCTCTCCGAGTGGCCCCATCTGTCCCCGTTTGCATTTCATTTACCTAAAACCTCTAATAGGAATTCCTTTCCTTCGTTTGTTGAATCGTTCTCTGTCCAATACACAACGGTTATATCGTATTTCCCGGGACCCGAAATGGATTTGTTCCCCCTGTAGACTAGCTTTAAATCTATGGGATACTCTTTTAGGGTTTTGTTCCCCTTTTTGATAGCAATGCTAGTATCTCTGGCTTCAATTTCATATCCAGCGGGCAAATTTAGTTCGGTCTGTTGAACTGAACCTATGTCCCCCAAAGAATGGACAGATTCGATAGCGGAGAGAATTTCCTTAGCCTCGGTTGCAGTTTTTCCTAAATTCATTGTATCCTGCCACTGGTTGTAGGCCGGGAATACGACTGAGGCCGTTAGAAGGAGAACGATTCCTGAGAGTATCAAATAAAACGGAGTGGACTCTATACCTTTTCTATTCAGATTCAGGGGCTTATTAAACACTTTACCTACATACTCGCGTTCATGGTTTCATTTGCCTTACCTATCGCTCTTGTAATCATGTCCGTTGCCTGACTCATAACGCCCGTTATCACTGTAATCAATAGCACTAAGATTACTGCAGCCAAGATAAAAACTAGAACTCTTGTTTCAATCCCCCGTTCATCCTCCAAAAATTCTCTGATTTTCATTTTTGTATATAAATATGGGATTCTATATATAAATAACTCTATAGTATCCTAGAAAAATATAAGTAATTTAGAGTAAAATGCCAGAACTTCTTTTTGAGAAAGGTTGCAGATTTATGAACAGGTATCTCTCTTGGGTATTTAAGGCTATAAATTTGGAATGGGATCCTGACTTAGAGGAGGCTATTGAATTTACAAAATTGGATGTAAAACCGTTGGAGGTCGTTACCTTTGCCTGGGCGACCGCACTACTTTCCATAGTTTTCTTTTCCATTCTTTCCTTGCTAATATTTTTTCTCGGTTATGATCCCTTGCCCTGGCTCTTGCTCGGTTTTATTATGGGGACTTTCCTTGCCTATTATATCTCCATTTATCCGAAGAGGTTGGCCAACTCTAAGAAGATCAAAGACCTGGGATACGCACCGGAGATAGTTGCCTATCTCATTATTCCATTAAAACAGAACCCCAATCTGGAGAGTGCTGTTAAATTTGCAGCCGAGCATGGAGAGGGCCAGATGGCAGATGACTTAAGGAAGGTTCTGTGGGATGTCTGGGCGGGAAAATACAGGTCCATTGGTGAGGCATTACCAATATTGGGTCATAAATGGGGGAGGGACATAAAGGGCTTCGAGGATGCAATGTATGCTATAAGGACATCACAGATTGAGAAATCTGAGTCAAGAAGGCACAATACTCTGGACAGGGCTTTAAAAGTCATTCTACAGGGAATACAGAAGAAATTCGAGGAATTTATAAATTACCTTAGATTGCCCACCATGGTTCTGTTCGCTGGGGGGGTTTTATTTCCCTTGATAATAATAATTCTGTTACCAATAGTCTCCTTTATGGGTATAGAGATTGGAACGCCAGAGAATCTGTTTATAGGATTAATGGCTCTCGTTTTTGGTGTTTTTCTCTTTTCCGATTATATCCTAAGTAAAAGACCCACCGCATTTACACCGATAAATATTCCGGACAACTATTCTGGATTACCCTCCCCTGGAAAGATGATCCTCTTCGGGAAAGAAGGATCCGCATGGAAGATCTCTCTAGGTGTTGCAATTGCAATTTCCCTGTTAAGTATGCCCTACTTCTTGGGGGTTTCTAGTTTTATAACTGATAGATTAAATACAATGCCTATTGTTATAGGAATCTGTGTTGGGCTTTGGCTCTATTTAAGGGGAACCTCAATCCCGAAAAAGGAGATCAGGGATTCATTAAAAAAGACGGAGGATGATACAATCGAGGCTGCTTTTCAATTGGGAAATAGGTTAATTACTGGGATGTCTGCGGAAGAAGCCTTTGTGCGGGTGGCAAATATGATGTCTACCAAGGAAGTTACCAATAAATCCAAAATTTCAGAGATATTTGAAAAAGCGATTAGAAATATACGGTACCTGAATATGAACCTTGAGGATTCTCTGTTTGATAAGAAAAAAGGAGCCTTGAAAGACGCCTGTTCTGGAATGGTCAATAGTATCTTCAGGGTTTTCACAATTACGATGAGAAAGAGTATAAAGGCTGCTTCAGAAGCCCTGATAGTTGCTGCAAATCATATAAGAGAGATTAGAAGAGTAGAAAACGCATTAAGGGATAAACTCGCTTATACAACATCAATGATAAGATTTACCGCCATTATAATAAATCCCATTATCTGCGCGTTAGCGGTTTATATAGCAGAGGTCTTTGGGAATACCATAGCCAATACGAGAACATCTATGGGTCACTATGGCCTAGAATTTAGCACTGGGGTAATGCTAAAGGAATCAACAACAACACCTGAAATGCTACAACTCATTACGGGAATTTATATGATATCCCTCCTGCTTGTTTTGATAAGGTACGTTTCCATACTTGGGGGTGATGATTCCATACTTCTTAGATTGGAGATCGCGAAAGGGATCCCCGTAGCATTGTTAACTTTCATAACCGTCCTATTGGTTACCAAACTCATATAGAATGAAAAACAAGAAACTCGGTAGAAAGGGACTGATGTGGAGTTTGCCAAAGATTACAGTTTTATTAGGGGCTATAATGCTGTTTACAATTCTCTGGTCCCTTTACACTAATTTTATTAAAATTAATGCCATGGACTCTGCAATTCGGGAATCGAGGAACATAGCGAGAATTATAGATGAGGTTGGCTCTTCACCCTCTCTTTGTGAGATCAGATATAAATCTCCGGAGATGCTCTCTGGTGATAGTTATGAAATCGAGATATTGCCAAATAAGGTGATCATATCCATGAATGATACTGGAATGAACTACAGCGCCTCATTTATATCGGAGATAGAAGATAATTTCTCAACTTCCGGTGGAGCTGAGCTGAGGATAAAAAAGGACGATAAATTTATAAAAATAATAAAAGATGGAATGTAGGCACAACCTGAATTCCCTTGGGAACAAAAGGGTTATCTATTTTGACTGCTTGGAGTGTAAAAACCAAGGAAGCTTAAGGGATAAGAATTGCCTAAGATCCGTTTTCAAGGTCCTGACAGAGAAAGGAAACGTAGATGAGCTACAGTTCAGGAAAAGGGAGTATACAGAATTTTATAATGAAGACCAATTAGAGAAACTTCTCGAGATTACCAAGCTTAGAAAAAATCTGCTTGGGGAGGAGGTCTGGAAAGAGATAAGAGATTGTAAGAGAAGCCATGGGGATTGGAGAATATTTATAAGGGATTTGCTAATGAAAGAGATCTGGAGGGATCCAATCCAGGCGTATGAGATGTCGGTAGCTGTTTTAAATCAATACAAGAGGTTAGATGCCCAGAAGAAATTTGACTCAAACTGCCTTAATACCTATCTGAAGATATTAAATGAGATAAAGATAAAATTTGAGAACACAGAATTTATTGGGAACTATCTTAAAGGATTAAAAACTTATGAGATACTCAAAGCAAGGATACAACCCTCTTTTGTAACATCAATGGTAAAATTCAATATTCCCAACGAAGCTAAATTAGTTGACCTCTACAGGGTTACAGATACCGATATAATGATTTACGATCTAAATGGTGTTGATAAGTTCTACCTTATAAATCCACCAGAGCTCTATCTATCCCCTGAAGATGTAAATCTCCTGATGAAATTGAAGGATCGAGTGATAAGGAAACACGTTCTTGAAATAATTCATCCAATGGAAGCTAGAGAACATTTCAAGAGAATCGGTTTTGAATTGTTAAGAAATATTACGGATCAATTATGCGGAAGAGAATTAAAGAATCTGTCCGAGATATTTGCTAGGTATACTGCCGGCTACGGTTTACTAGAGATATTGTTCAAGGATGAACATATCTGTGATATCTACATTGATTCTCCAGTAGGAACTACCCCGGTGTATGTGGATCACGATAACTTTGGTATATGCACAACCAACCTTTACCTTGCGGAGGACGACCTAGAGAGGATATCCTCAAAGTTCAGATCTATCGGTGGAAGACCGTTTGACGAGGCAAATCCGATAATGGATATGGAACTAAAGGAAATAGGCATTAGAGTTACGGGAATTAGAGAACCCTCGACCTTCGATGGAATTGCCTATTCCTTCAGAAAACGCAGGGAAAAACCGTGGACCCTGCCAAAGTTTGTGGATGAGGGAATGATGTCCATCAGGGCTGCGGCATTGTTGAGTTTAATAGTGAGTGGTCAACGATCTGTATTAATAACCGGGGCGAGAGGCTCTGGAAAGACCAGTTTATTGAGTGCTCTGATTACCGAAATAAAACAGAATGACAGAATTGTCTTGATGGAAGATACACCTGAGATACCGACAAACTCTTTAAGGGGGTTGGGGTGGAAGATAGAGCACCTGAGGAATCAGCCGGTAATATCCCGACATCACGAAGATTCTTATGAACTTTCGCCAGAGGAAAATCTTAGAGCAGCGTTGAGACTTGGGGAGAGTGTCTTAATTCTGGGAGAGGTCAGGGGTCCAGAGGCCAGAGCACTATTTGAGGCCATGAGGGTAGGGGCAGCAGGTAATACCGTTCTTGGAACGATTCATGGAAGTAATCCATATGACACGTGGGATAGAATTACCAACGATCTAAATGTTCCATCCACGAGTTTTAAGGCGGTAGATGTTATCGTTTCCTTGGGCTATAGAGAGGAAAGAGAAATCTCTAAGAGAAATAGATATCTGAGGAACATAACGGAGGTGAGAAAGGAATGGGAGAAAAATCCACAAATAGAAAATGGCTTTGTTGATATGATGCTCTATGATGATGCAACCGGAAACGAGATCTATAACCTAGAAAATTCTGATGTTATACGCGAAATCTCCATAAGGAAGAGGATGCCTCTCGATGAGTGCAATGCTAATCTAGAATTAAGAGGAAGAATGATAAAAAAACTGGTTAGAATATCAAGAGATGAAAACATGAAAGAACTACTTGAAATAAATCACGTTCTCAGCTCGAACAGAGAGTATATAAAACTAATGAACGAGCAGACCCTGAACGGAAACGTAGACTACAAAAAGCTGTATCGCGACTGGAGGGAATGGTTCAACGGGTATGTGAGAAAAAACAGAGCAGAGGAAAATTGACCTACTTTTTTATCCTGCATTTAAATTTATTACATGAGTTTCAAGATTCAGGATATAAGGGCCAGGGAGGTTCTTGACTCCAGGGGGAACCCGACCGTTGAAGCAGAGGTAAAGACGGAAAGGGGAATTTCCAGGGCGATGGTTCCATCCGGGGCGAGTACCGGAATTCACGAGGCTTTAGAATTGAGGGATAAGGATCACAGGTACTTGGGAAAGGGAGTTCGGAAAGCGGTCAGCAACGTAAACAAGATCATAGCAAAGAAATTAATCGGTCTGGATTGCAGAGATCAAAGAGATATAGACAAATTAATGATCGAGCTGGATGGCACCGAGAATAAATCAAATCTGGGGGCGAATGCAATCCTCTCGGTAAGTATGGCGGTAACCAGGGCAACTGCCTTGGAGCAGGATATTCCGTTATACCGATGGATAGCGGAATTATCAGGTAACAAAGAGATTGCACTTCCCGTGCCATCGATGAATGTAATAAATGGTGGAAGACACGCCGGAAACAAACTGGACATACAGGAATACATGATCCTGCCTGTAGGGGCGAAGAATTTCACAGAGGGCGTTAGATTCTGCGCGGAGGTGTATCAGAATCTAAAGGGAATTATTCTGGAAAAATACGGAAAGAACGCGATAAATGTCGGTGATGAGGGGGGATTTGCACCCCCGTTAGATCAGGCTGATGAGCCATTAAATCTGATTTTAAAGGCAATCGAGGAGTCCGGATACCAGAACAAAGTAAAGTTGGGGATTGATGCCGCTGCCTCAGAGTTTTACAAAGACGGTAATTATGTATTCGAGGGGAAAACCCTCCCCGGGGAAGAAATGGGCGAAGTCTATTCCGATCTACTGAAGAGTTATCCAATAGTCTCATACGAGGATGTCTTCGCGCAGGATGACTGGGAATCATGGATAGAATTTACAAAAAAACATAACAAAAAAATACAAATAGTTGGCGACGATCTACTTGTTACAAATGTAAAAAGGATTAAACGAGCAGTTGAATTAAATGCATGCAATGCCCTGTTGCTGAAGATAAATCAGATTGGGACGATCTCGGAATCAATCGATGCCGCAAAATTTTCAATAAAAAATGAATGGAACGTGATGGTTTCACACAGGTCCGGGGAGACGGAGGACAGCTTTATAGCGGATTTGGTTGTAGGTCTGGGAACGGGACAGATAAAATCAGGGGCTCCATGTAGATCGGAGAGAAATTCCAAATACAATCAATTAATCAGAATTGAGGAAGAGCTCGGTGATAAAGCAGTTTATAAAGTGGACTTGTAACTATCTCCTTTTACCCTTTTTCCTTCTCTGCCTTCTCTGCTGCTCCTGCATCTTTAACAAGTAGGGCTGAGGCTCTGCATTTGATATGAATTCTTCAAGTGGTGCCTCGAATTTCTCAATGCCTTTGTTCTTCAAAATCTCTTTAGTTAATATCCAATAAACTAATGCCAAAGAATTTTTGCCTTTATTGTTGGAGGGGATGATTAAATCTATATACCTGGATCTGGTATTTGTATCGCAGATCGCAACTACCGGTATGCCAGCTAGAGACGCCTCCTTAATTGCTTGCTGATCACTGCTCGGATCTGTAGCTATCAATAATTTTGCTTCAGTGTAGGTATCTATTTCAGGGTTAGTTAGTGTTCCCGAAACGAATCTGTCTTCAATGGCCTTGCATCCCGTATATTCACAGAATTTCTTTATTGGCTGCCTTCCATAAACCCTGTTAGAAACAACGAGAACATCCCTTGGTTCATATCTCGCTATAAAATCTGCTGCGATCTTTATGCGATCATTTATCTTTCTGACGTCAAAAACACAGAGCTTGTCGGGTCTTATCTTGTATATGAATTCTCTCATGTCGGCCGTCTTATACTTCAATCCAACGTGTACGCCATTTGAAAGATAATCATCTAGTGGGACAAGAAAATCATCGGTTGATATATCAATTTCTTCATTCATTTTCTTCCTTCCTTTTGACTGTTATTGGTAAAACATCCCTTTCAAATTCTAATTTAGCTATATCCAATGACTTTTTAATCCCTTTTGGAAGTTTAATCAAGATTGGTGCGCCCATCTTTATCTGTAATGCTCTAGCACCGATCAATCTGGCTATCTCGAATTTTGTATATTCCATTTTAATATTAAAACCTTTTATATCTCATTACCTCATCTGTAACCTCGGAATGGGAAAGGAACATCCTTCTACAACAATACCTGCTATGGCCTAAAGAATCCAAAACACTCTTTGGATCCTCCCCCTTCGAAACTCTTTCATTGTATTCATCCCAGTCCTGCGCTATCGGTTTTCCACAACTAAAGCATCTAATTGGAATGATCATTTTAAAAATTCCTCCGAAATTTTTAAAGTCTGTAATTTTCCAAAGGAAAATTACATCGTCTTTATCACCTATAAGATTTTTGCCTTTTATGTCTTGGTCCTTTACTGCTTTGTGATGGTTTGTGGGTTTCTGTTTGTCTGTGGTCTCCAGCAATTAATGTTCTATCGTGAGCTAGATATTTATTAAGTAATTCCTCATTATCTGTAAATTCTACCAAACCTCTAGCTATCGAAGATCTGATCGCATCCGTTTGTCCTAGGACACCCCCACCATGGACATTTACCGAGATGTCCACTTTGTTTAAATCTACAAGGTCTGATGCCAGCATCAATGATTCCTGGATTCTAAGCCTTGAAATCTCTGGCTGATAGATCTCGAGGGGGACAGAATTTATGATAATTCCCCCTTTACCCTCCTTTATTGTCGCCCTTGCAGTGGCTGTTTTTCTCTTACCCGACTTGTGAACAAATTTATCTACCATCTTCCACCCATGAATTTGCAGATATCAGCGACCGTGGCATAATTTTCCACACCCTTTTTAATTTCTTCTAAATCTTGTATCTTGGCCTCTTCCATTTCTATCCCATGTTTTTTCTTTATTTCACCCTTCGGGATTCCCATATAGACTTGAATCCTCTTGAAGGCTTCCTCACCCCTAGATTTCCTCCATGGTAGCATTCCACGGATCGTTCTCCTGACAAACCTATCCGGTCTTTTCTGGTGAAAGGGACCCCTTCTCGGATTCCCCAAGTTCCTTATCTTAAGTTTTTCCATTTCCCCCTTAAATATGGATTTCCTTTTGCCCGAAACGAGCGCCTTTTCGGCATTCACAACAATTATCTCATTTCCAAGCAATGCCTGCTTCGCAACAAACGTTGCCAATCTCCCTAAAATTTGTCCTTCGGCGTTAACGATCATCTTAACTCATTATTATCACACCAGAACCCAATGGGTTCTTTTTCATCAATTCCGGAATTGTCCTGACACATCCCCCAGCTGCCTCTATCTTTTTCTTTGCAGATTCTGTAAATCTGAATGCGGCAATCTCTACTTTATGGTCCAAAATGCCATCGCCGAGGAGCTTTCCCGGGACAACAACCATATCTCCTTTTGATGTGTATCTATTTATCCTCCATATATTTACCGAGCGCCTATTCCTTCTTGATCTGGATAATTCCTTGGCTATGGCTCTCCAGATTTTTGCATTATTCTCCCTTGATGCCTCCTTTAGCTCCTCTATCAACTTTAACCTTGTTGGATCTTCGTATTCATGGGTTTTTGGCATTTTTTATTAAAGCTTGCGGGGGACGAGCTTCGAACTCGCGCAGGTCTATACCACACGGCCCTCAACCGTGCCCCTTTAGCCCACAACGCCTTATGGGTGGTGAGTATTTCGTTAAGGGGGTAAGACGTTTGTGATTGACCGGACTCGGGCACCCCCGCGTGTCGATTATTTTATGAATGATTTCAACTCTTTGATCTTTTTATCAAAAACCTTGAAAGCTTCTTCTGTGAAATCATTAACAGGTATCTGTCCGTAGGACTCCACGAAAAATTCAAAGGAGCCATCATCTTTCATTTCATAAGAGGCTAACCCTCCCTGCCACTTTATGTGATCTTTTCCTATCCCTAATTGTGCAATTGCCTCTAATCTAATGCTCTGGTCTTCTGTCAATTTTATGATCGGTATTCTATCATATGCCGATACGCCCTCTGAAGACATCGACTTCCCCTTCACTTTCAGTTCCTTGAGTTTTAATTCTTCAGAGTAGACTGTTCTGGGACCCTCCGCTTCTAGACTCAGTTCTATACTCTCTGGTCCAGCAGGATCCGTTTTTAATGGAATTAGACCAAGTCTATGGGTCAATACTTCATCGTTCATTACCGATGAATTCTCGTAAAAGGTTACCTTTTCAATTGCCATAATCGGGACCTCCGAGATAATTATCCTCCGAAGCGCATTTGCTAGATCCTTTTTAATCCCCGAAACATTAAATTCGATTCTATTGTCTTTTTGATTAATGATCTCTACTTTCATTTTTATTTAGACTCGCCTGCCTCTTTTTCCACCCTTTGGTCTACAACCTCCATAGGCTACTGGTGTGACATCTTCAATCCTCCCAATCTGCATTCCACTCCTAGATATGACTCGTATGGCAGCCTGCGCACCCTTCCCAGGGTATCGTGGTCCATTATGACCCCCTGGGGCCCTAACCTTTATATGGACCCCAACCACACCTTTATCCCTGATCTCCTTCGCAACCCTTATAGCTGCCTGCATTGCTGCATAAGGCGACGATTCCTCACGCTGTGATCTTACTACCTGACCACCAGATTTTATGCTTATTGTCTCAGCACCGGTTATATCGGTAACGTGCAGAATTGTATTATTCTTAGAAGAATAGATATTTAATATGCCCCAGATGCCCTTTTCCCTCCTTTTCTTTGGACTTTCTTTTACTTCCTTTACTGCCCCCTTTCTTTGTATTCTTTCTTTCTCGGATTTAGGGACATCTCCTTCCAATTCTTTCTTTACCTCTTTCTCGGATTTAGGGACATCCTTTTTCAATTCTTTCTTTACTTCTGGCTCTACTTCAGGCTTCTCACGCCTTTGAGACTTCTTTCCTTCGCTTTCTTTCTTCAACATCGACCACCTTCATTTTATCATCAATTCCGAGTTTATCCTCTTCATCTTTGGGCACTATATATCCCGGTACATTAACCACGTTATCACCAGCAAATATGTGCCCATGGATTACAAGTTGCCTTGCTTGCTTTATTGTATTTGCGAGACCCTTTCTATAGACCATTGTTTGCACTCTTCTTTCCAATAAATTCTCGACAAATAGCCCCAGAACATCCTCCATTGATTTGGTTTCTATAATTCCCAGCCTATTCAATTTATCCAACAACTCCTTTCTCTCCTTTTCTGCTTCTTCACCGGATGATCCAAGAAGCTTTCTTGCCTGTTGCCTAAATCTTCCAACTGTTGATTTTGCCTTCCAAATCTCCCTCTTGTTTTTTAGACCATATTTCTTACAGAGTTCATTCTCTTGTGTTATTCTTTCAGATTTCCACGGATGTTGTGGTTTTTCGTATTTTCTCCTCTGTTTTCTTGGATCCCCCATTCTATTTACTCACCTTCTTTCTTCTAACACCAACAGTTGCTCCGTGTCTAAAGGATGTTCTCGTTCTCTGACCCCTTACCGGCTGACCCAGGCTATGGCGTATTCCTTTATATGATTTAAGCCTCCTCTGAAGGTTTATGTCCTCTCTATTTGCCATTTCTAGATCTGGTCCTACTAGATGTAGGTTTTCATTAGTATATCTGTCTCTCTGTCGATTGAACATCCAACCCGGAAGGCTCTTATCAAGATCTTTAATTTTAGATTCTATTTTCTCTATTTCGGAATCATTCAAACTACCTAGCTTGATATTTGGTTTTATGTCGATAGCCTTTATAACCGAACTTGAAATTCTTGGTCCAATTCCCTTTATACGTGTTAAAGCACGGGCGATATCGAGGTTCCCATCCAAAACTACACCAGATACACGAACTAGGTGCTTAAATTCCTCCTTTTCTTTTTCTGCTTCTTCCCCTTTTGCTTTCTCTTTACCCTTTTCCTGCATTTTGAAGGTCTTAAGATATATGATTTTATATTTATAAGGTCAGACATCTACTTTTAATAAAAAGAAAGAAGAAAGCTTGACGCCGAGGTTGGGATTCAAAAACAAACTGTTAACACAGTTTGTATCATGTGGTGCTATCTCCGCTACGCTCAATAGCACTGTATTTAAAATTGTAATTGTTGAAACTTGCTTTGCAAGTTTCCTTTCTTTTGATCAAGGTTTTCTTTCTAAGAAAAGCTTGACGCCGAGGTTGTGAGCGAGGACGTCGTCCGTATCACCTTAGATGACTGTGGGTTTTGTTCTTTAAATATGTTGAAGTTGGGGGTAAAAAGTCGCCCCGATCCTCTGGGGGCAGCTGGAGATATACCCTATAGAACCCAGAAACTAACCTGTAGGGGAAGGTGCACCAGAACAAACAGATGGCTTACAGGAACAAAAGATATCTCCAAGGTTTTGTCTTGTTGATGCTTAAAGTATTCTATATAATTCAGTTACATACTTTTCAATCTCAGAAACAGATTTATTCAGAAAGGGTAACACGCTTATTTGAGTCCCAGAAAATTTAAAGGAAATCCATGTTGTCACTTTTACATCTAAATCCCTTGTTGGAATTGGTATTCCGGTGTTTGGATCTATGTTTACTGGAACATTTCCTATTCTTATAGAGCCTGG
>Ga0209636_10000425_pt1 | contig 40578 bp, 38 predicted proteins | sample DeeMarSWOR152_54_FD_187464 | JGI IMG/M metagenome (GOLD analysis project Ga0209636, IMG submission 187464) | Marine sediment microbial communities from White Oak River estuary, North Carolina - WOR-1-52-54 (SPAdes) (version 2) | ecosystem: Environmental > Aquatic > Marine > Intertidal zone >... | reverse complement strand
CGAGGATGAGGTCGTCGAGGAGCTTCATCGAAGAAAAAAAGTGTTAGACTGGATGGTGAAAAAAGGGATTCGCAGATACACCGACGTCGTCACTGTCATCAGAGAATACTATGCTGATCCTGTCCGTGTTTATCGGAAGGCAAGGTTGGGAATGCCATGATTTTGAGCAAAATCCGGAAGAAGATCAAAGGAGCCTATCGACGCGTCGAAAATGCCTTTCGCCCACATTTCTCTCCCATTACGCGTCACTTTCACCGTTGGATTGAGAGGCTTCGATTAGGCGCAACAAAACCTCAGGTTTTTGCTTATCAGGTTATTGGAGGAAGGGCAACCAGATTTTTGCCCTTGTTCAAAGATTTGGACGTGAGCTTGCGGAAATCTGGGATTAAAGTCAACTTTAAGGCTTACGTTAGCATGATCATTCTGACAGCTTTGCTGCTTTCCATTTCAGTTCTAATTTTTATTCCTATGCTCCTAATTTTCGTTTTTAGACTTTCTCTTCTTTCGTCTCTTCTTTTTGGAATAGGAGCATGCTTGCTTGCAGGAGCCTTAACTGTAATCGGCTTTTATTTTTATCCCATTTATCGTGCAGATAGCTTGAAGAGTGCCTTAGAAGATGGGCTTCCCTTCACTGCAGGGTACATGTCGATTTTGGCTGGTTCCGGTGTGCCGCCGGACTTTATATTTCGTTCCTTGGCTCAAGTTGACGCTTCATTGGCGGTTTCTAATGAAGCTAGAACCATAGTGCGGGATGTAGATCTTTTCGGCTTTGACGTCATTTCAGCTTTAGAAGCGGCTTCTCAGCGAACACCTTCCGAAAGGTTCAAAGAGTTACTTGAGGGTTTTATTGCCACAATTCACTCTGGAGGAAGCTTGGTAAAATATCTTAGAGACCGATCGCGCCAATATATGAAATTAAAGCGAATTGCGCTACGTCGATTCTCGGATACCCTCGCAGTTTTGGCAGAATTTTACGTTACTCTAATGGTTGCGGGTTCTCTCATCTTCGTGGTGATGCTTGCAGTGATGGCGATGCTGGGTGGAGGCGGGTTTGGACTGCTTGAACCACAGCTACTGCTGTATCTTCTAACGTATATCGGCTTACCGATCGGATCGGTCGTATTTCTCATAATCCTCGATACAGTTTCACCGAAGCGATAAGTATGCCTAAAGTTGAAAAGTGGGAGAAGAAAATCGCTTGGATCGTGTCCAGTGTCTTAGGGGTTACCATAGTTGCAACAGCATGTATAACCCTTCAGGGTAGTCCCCTCTTCGACGAATATCTGTTATTAGCGGTGGTAGTCACTGTTTTTCCTCCGGCGGTGCTCGATTACGTGGATTATCGTTGGAAAAGATCCATAGACAAATATCTTCCCGACCTCTTTCGAAGCATAGTTCAAGCTCAAAAAACTGGAATGACTCTGCCACAGGCCCTAGAAGAAGCCTCTAAACGACGCTATGGACCTCTAACCAAAGAGCTGAAGAAGATGGTGGCTCAAATGAGTTGGGGGGTACCCTTCGAAAAGGCGCTTCAATCTTTGGGCGAGCACGTTGATACAGCGCTCGTAAGGCGAACGATTCCCTTAATCCTTGAAGCCAGTAGATCGGGAGGACGAGTTGAAAAGGTCTTTGATCCAATGGAAAAATTCGTGCAGACAACCCTGACGTTTGATCAGGAGCGTAAAACTCAAACGAGACCTTATGTCGCAATTATCTACGTCGCGTTTTTTGTCTTCCTCTTCACCATCGTTATGCTTTTCAAATCTTTCTTTGTCCGCATGTCGGAGATGTCTACCACAGAGTTTACCGCTATAATGACGCAGGAAGAAGCTAGGAGGGTTTTCTTTCACATGAGCGCCATTCAAGCATTCTTCGGTGGTCTCATGGCTGGAAAAATGGGGGAAGGAACCGTTGGCGCCGGTCTAAAGCATAGTATCATCCTTTTAACGTGTGGGTATCTCGTCCTCAAATTTATAGCATAATGGTGAAATCGATGAGAAACATATTACGGAACAGGAGAGGAATAACCCCTGTCTTGAGCAGTCTCTTGTTAATGGTTATTGCAGTCGCCGCCATGTCAATTGCGATAACAGCCACCTATGTCATCACGGATAATCTTCACGATACTATGGGCGAACGCTTTATCGTAGAGGACGTTTGGTTTACAACCGGAAAAATTTCGATTTACATTCGCAATGTGGGTAAAGTTTCGATTAAAATAGCCGCGGTATATGTAAATCACACGTCCCAGTCGTTCACGCCTCTTAAGCTAGAAGAGGACAAACATGGCTGGTTAAATGTCACTTACAGTTGGAGTTCCAACTCTGTATATCACATTAACGTTGTAACCAATGGAGGGACCAAAGTTGTGGACTATTACACGTCTCCGTCTTAAACGGGATCGGCGTGGCGTCAGCAACATAATCGTCGTCGTGCTCAGCCTAGTGATTATTGTAGCCATCATAGCGAACATTATCTTGTGGAGTTATGAGATGAACCAGTTGGACTGGGAGAAAATGAAGGAAGACATGAGTATCACCAATGTTGAACGTGTCACTCACTCTTCTTGGTTTGTGGCTCAAAGCGAATATACGGTGAACGTAGGCAGCCACATAAGTGGCACATATACAGTCACGCAGGCTGTTGACGGCCAGTATGAAAGATTCAGAGAGACTTTGCCTGCAACAACTTCACAATGGGAATATGCTGAGTCTTTATCTGAATCTTCATCTAGCAGCACCTCTTTTGCTGAAAAAGTAAGGTTAACTTTCACCCCAAGCTCAGTTGGTGATTGGTTGGTTATCATTACTTTTCAGGCAAGACATACCAATACCGGTGATAGCTTTGAGGTTCGAGGACAATTAGACGATGATTCCGCAAAGATAATTTGTTTGCCCAACCAGGAACCTGAAATAAACGATCCAACCCGAGAATACAGAACCTTCGGTCATTTCAGAGTTTTTCAAGACCTATCCGCATCCGAGCATCACATAGATGTTGATTATCGTACCCAAGATTTCGGCACTACGATGTATATCAAGAATGTGAGGATTGTTGCCATTCAAATAGAAGATATTGATAACGTGAAAAATGCCTACGCTGAATATGAAAATCAGGTTTCAAATCCTGGAAGCGGCTTTACCGACTACGCAGAAGCCACTATAACTCCGACCGATGACAACAAAAAATACCTTGTAATCGGATGTGCTGAAGTGCAACCTTCTACCTGGTCTTCTTATTACTCAGAAGCTCGCATATCCGTAGATGACACAAGTTATTATCCTGAAGAGGCACCTACGGGAGTTTATTTCAGAAGCACTACAATGGACCTTGCAGACTGGTTTCCGTTGATGACAAGTGCTGTCGTAACCTTGTCGAGTGGTTCCCATACCGTTGCATATCAGTTAAGGGGTGCAAGCTACGTCGATTTTAGAAGAATAAGGATTTTTGTGATGCGTCTCGACGATTTATATACTTATGAATACGTGAGAGATGGCTCTGAAACTAGTACAACGAGCACAAGTTGGCAGACAAAAAGCACTTTATCATTCACTTCTTCGGCAGCGGATTACCTTATCCTGTCAACTATGTCAGGACAACTTGACACAGACGGTTCTTCCTTCCAAAACCGATTTACAATTGGAGGGGCTTCTCAGATAGACCATTTCGAGGAACAAAGCGATGGGTCTTATAGATCAATGCAGTTTGCCGCCATTAAGACTCTGGCGGCTGAAACGCAGACTTTTAAAACGGAATACCGAACGCTTAGTAGCTTCGATGTAGCTAGAGTTAAAGCTTCGTCTATTATTGCAATCAAGAAACCCAGCGGAACTAGCGACGGCAGACTTGACGTTAAAGGCAACTTTGTCGTAGACATGTCTACTTATCCTCTAGATTCCATTCGAACCCTTGAAATACAACTGAGGTATATGGCTGATGACGCTGGCGAGAAGTGGTATCTGAAAGCCTATAACTGGTCATCATTAACATACAGCGACAGCGGTTTCAACTCTACTTTGGGGCACACGCCGACAACGGGATGGGATTACTATGCAGTGAATCTTACGGATGAATGGCAAAATTACGTGCATGACAACGGCACAATACACGTTAAGTTTGTGGACGAAGGCGCTGACAGCAACCAAACCACCATCGACATTGACTTTCTAGGGGTAAGGGCTAAAATCGATGGAACGCGTTTCACGTTCGAAAACGAGGGAGCCTTAACCTCCCATCTGGTTTCATTATGGATAATTAATTCAACGAACCATCAGCGCTACGACATAAACGTTTTCGTAAATTCGGCAGAGACCACAACCTATCTTCGCGCTGATATCTCTTTACCCGAAGGCGAACATACGGTTAAGGTTGTAACTGAACGAGGAAACACAGCAGTCTATTCGGGAAGCTAACCTATTTCTTTTTCTTCATACAAATCCTTAATGCTTCTATTGCGTCATTCTGATCCTTCGCCTCAATCAACTCTATCTTGTAAAGGGTTGCCAACTTCTTGCCGTTTTCACTCATCCGTGGAATCGCAACCAAACATGCCCTGTCTGGAACGACATCATAAATCTTAGCGAACATAGCGATGACCGGTTGCTCAGAAACGATGTCATTAGCTGAGGTTGCAAGGTCGATCACGGTTATGTTTCGTTTCACTCCAGGGGGAGAAGCAATTATGTCAAACATGTGACTCGCTCCAGATTTTCCCTTCAAGAAGCCAGGGCTTTCCACCTTGAATCCACGGCTTTCCAAGAATTGCCTTATTGGAGCGATCAGAATCCAGCCCAAGGTCGCCTCTTTAGTGGCTTCAGGGGTCAAACTGTAGGAGTATGCGTCTTTGTAGAGGGACTCCTCGAACGTGAAGTTTCGGCGGCAGTCTCGACAGAAATGGGCTGGAACCGGGATGTCAAAGCTTTTGCCACATTCGTTGCAGGTGCACCACACTCCCGCTTTGTGATAATCTACGTCTGGTTTAGTCAGTTCTTTGCGGCATCTTGGGCAGACAAGTTTGTCGTTTTTTCGGAATTTTTCTTCGGTGTCGATGTATCCACATTGTATATGTTCGATTAACGCGCTCTTTCTGACGTCGAAGGATTTGCAGTGGGGGCAACAGTAGTGCATGGAAACGTTCGCTGTATCACAAGATGGGCAATAGACGATCTTGTCGTAAAGCTCCCTCTTCAGAACACCACTCTCAAACAGAATTTGCAAAAATTTGTCGGCGCTGGAGGGGTCACCCACGATTGCGTCAACGACAGGATATCTATAACCGAACTTAGGATCATAAACCGGGTTTAATTTACTAAGCTCACCGCTCACAAACTTGCTGATAAACAACTGCACATTACGGTCTTTGTAAAGCTTAACCCGCTGATCCTTCGAAACTTTCGACATGCGCTTCTCCCGACCTTGCCATACACCGAGCATTTCTTTGTTTTTTGAATGCACGATAGTTTACGCCTTATCACCGTTTAAAATTTTCGAAGTTTTTCAGGAACGTTTCTGAAAATTTGAAATGATCAAAGGAATATTGCAAGGAAAATTTCAACAATTCCATACATTTCTCCTCTATGAAATAGCAACTTGAAGTGTGCCAATTACTCCCAAAGCTGCTGTCTTCTCCTACTTCTACACTCTTCTTTTAACATGATCTAAGTCTCTTGTAGCAACGATATCCACCCCTAAACCCAGAAGGTTTTTGGCAATCACATCACCCGCTTTCACTGGAGCATCTACAGTAATATCAGCTAACTCTGAAACGCATCCCAATATTTTGTCTTTTGGAACGGGCTGAGTTGCCCGTACAGGTAACACTGGGGTCATCGCTCCTTCGATCCTGACCGTTGTGAAGAAATCTCTCACAGGTGCCTCGAGCTCTCTTGTAACATACTCTTCTCCGCGCGGGCACTCGAGGTCTTCGATTTTGGTTATTTTTCCATTTTCAATGGTTACCCTCGCTTTGCATCCTACGGGGCAGATAATGCAGGTTATAACTCGCACCTCTTTTTTCTTCACAGTTCAGTCTCCTCCTCAATGCTAACTTTTGATTCATCTTTCTTTTCCAGTTCCTCGAGGGCTTTCTTAGTAAGGTTAATGACGACCATCTCTGGCGGTCTTACCACACGTTTTGGTCTACTCAAGTTTCCTATTTTCACTTTTACATTTCCCATGGGTCTTTTCACTCGTAAGTGAAGAGTAACTGGTTCCTCACCGCTAATTATCTGTGGCACCACGGACTTCACGTTATCTCCAGCTTTCAAAGTTATCTTCTTGCGCAATGGAGGTAATTCATTCAAAACATAACTAGCGGCGCTTTCCCCAGCCAATTCACCCGCCTCGGTCACGTGGTCAACCAGATCGTAAACGTGGACAACGTTTCCACAACCAAAGATTCCTTGAACAGAGGTTTCCATGTGCTCGTTGACGATGGGACCTCTTGTTGCGGGATCTAAAACGATGCTTGCGGTCTGTGAAAGTTCGTTCTCCGGGATTAAGCCCACCGAAAGTATCAGCGTGTCGCATTCGATTGTTCTTTCTGTTTCTTGGATGGGCTTCCAATTTGCGTCTACTTTAGCCACGGTTACTGCCTCCACCCTGTCAGCACCGTGAATTGATGTGACTGTGTGCTCCAACAACAAAGGGATGTTGAAATCCTCTAGGCATTGAACTACGTTTCTGCTTAATCCACTAGCGTAAGGCAATATTTCCACCACAGCCTCCACCTTTGCTCCTTCCATGACAAATCTTCTTGCCATTATTAAACCAACGTCACCTGAACCCAAAATAACAACTTTAGCGCCTGGCATGTAACCTTCAATGTCCATGAGCCTTTGTGCAGTTCCAGCGGTTAAGATCCCCGCCGGTCTAGTTCCAGCTATACCCAACGCACCCCTCGTTCTCTCTCGGCAGCCCATGGCTAAGACTATTGCTTTAGCCTGAAGCTCCAACAGACCATCAACACTGTTAACGGCTATAATTTTCTTGTCAGACGTGATTTCAAGAACCATCGTATCCAGCTTAGATTCAATCTGTAAATCCTCCACTTTTTTGATAAATCGGAAAATATACTCTGGGCCAGTGAGGTTCTCCTTGAAGTAACGTAACCCGAAACCAGTGTGAATGCACTGAGGAAGGATTCCTCCAAGTTCCTCGTTGCGTTCAAGGATTACAACGTTTTCTATGCCCTTTTCTTTGGCTTTGATGGCGGCTGCTAATCCTGCGGCGCCTCCACCTATTACGGCTATGTCAATTTTCTTCTTAACCAACCTTTTCACCTCGAAGTAGGAGTTGCTTTATTTTGTACGGTAATAGTTCAGTACCTCTGCCTCGTTTGGTGACATGCTCGACTGGAATTTGCAGTTCCCTAGCTAAGATTTTGATAACGTGTGGCGTGCAAAATCCACCTTGGCACCGTCCCATGCCCGCTCTTGTTCGGAATTTAATTCCATCCATAGTAGTAGCTCCCCGTCTGATTGCCTCTAAGATTTCTCCTTCAGTTACGTGTTCACAACGACAAACGACGTGCCCATACTTCGGGTCTTCAGCAATCAGTTCTTCCCTTTCCTCGTTTGCTAGAGCGTGGAAAGAAGGAGGGGCTTTTCGTATCGGATTGAAATCTGGCTTATCCATTAAATGAAGTCCTTCCTTTCGCAGGATTTCTAAGACCATTTCACCGATGGCGGGTGCAGCTGCGGTGCCGGGCGATTGAATGCCTGCCACATGAATGAGCCCCTTCACTTTTCTGGATGGAGCGATGTGGAAGTCTTCGGTGTACGTCGCCGCCCTTGACCCTGCAAAAGCCGTGATCATTGCCTCTTTTGGGATGTGGGGAACAAAATGCGAAAATTTCTCCCAGACAATTTCTATTGCTCTCCTCGTGGTGCCTGTGTCTTCTTTGTAGGGTACCTCTTCAGCGTTGGGTCCCCAGATGGAATTTCCGTCAACAGATATGGCTATTCCTCCACCCTTTGTGTAGGGATCGGATTTTAATGTCGCTGGAGCCAAGTTATGTGAATAGCGGCTGCTGTACTTAGAGTCGAAGATTACCATTTCTCCTCTTCTTGGGTGAATTGTAAACTCTCTTGCCCCAGCCATTTCAGCTATTTCGTCAGCATGAAGCCCTGCAGCGTTCACCAAAAACTTCGTGAAAACAGTTCCTCGATCTGTCACTACCTCTTTTATTTGACTGTTTTTCACTATGACGTCTGTGACTTCAGCATCGAGTAGAAGCTTCACACCGTTCATCACAGCGTTTTCTGCAAGAGCTATGGTTGCGAGATAAGGGGAGGTAGATCCGTAGGTTGGAAAGAACAAAGCTGCGAGTGCTTTTTCGGTTATTCGGGGTTCTCGACGGAAAATCTCATCCCTGTCTCGAATTATCTCTACTGGGATGCCGTGCTCTTTCGCGAGGTCTTTAACGAAGTCAAGTAGAGGGAGAAGTTCCTCTTCTGTTACTATGGCTAAGAGGCCGATGCGCTTGAAAGGAAAGTCGAGTTCTTGTGCCAATTTGTCGTACATGGCGTTTCCGCGCACGCAAAGTTTGGCTTTCAGTGACTTGGGGTCTACGTCAACTCCGGCGAAAGCGTGAACCCACCCTGGATTCGCTTTGCTCTGTCCCCAAGCTACGTCTGCCTCTTTTTCTACGAGCACTATTTTGAGGTCATAGCGAGAAAGCTCTCTAGCAATAGTCGCCCCTATGATGCCTCCTCCCACTATTGCCACATCGACTTTTATTCCATCCCAAGAGGCTTTCTCTTTGGTTTTTCTCTTCTTCTCTGGGCGTGGTAGAGATTTTGGCCATACTCTGTTGACGACTCCACGCACTCCAGCCACACCTGCAGCGAGGTGTCCTAGGGCAACGACTTGTTCCCATTTTTCTGCTTCGCCCTCAAGGTGAACGATGCTGTCTTCACAAGAAATTTTCAGTCGAAGCTTTGTCAGTTCAGATTTTTGAGAAATTTGGTTTTTCAACTTCTGAACTATTTCTTCGTCACTCAATGCTCTTCACCTATCTGGTTAGCCCTGCTTCATTTAACCGTTGTCTACACTATTTATGTGGCTAAAACTTAAAGGTATATTCAACGTGATTAGCATAGTAAGACGTAGTTTAAGGTGGAAATCGCGATGGGTGTTGAAAAGAAGTGTTTGGTTATTTTCGATGTTGGAACAACAGCCGTAAAGACGGTTATATTTGATGTTGATGGGTCCATTGTAGGGAAAGCCTATCAAGAGTATCCAACAGCAACTCCTTCACCTGGGATTGTTGAACAGAATCCCGAAGACTGGTGGAGTGCTCTTAAAACGTCGGCAAAGAAGGCATTTGCCCTATCTAGAATTGATCCGAAGGCTGTTGCTGGGGTAGGTGTAATAACTCAAAGGGCGACCATTGCACCAGTCGATAAACATGCTGGAGTTTTGTATCCGGCTATGACATGGACGGATGCTCGAAGCTCTCCTTCCGCTGAAGCTTTAGCTGAACAGTACCCGCAAAGAGTCGAAGCCTATAAAATCTTGTGGCTGAAGGACAATTTACCTAATGTTTTCAAGAAGGTATACAAGTTCGTTACGGTCGATGCCTACATATACTACAAGCTTACGGGCAACTTTGTAAGCGACTTAACCAACTCAGCTTATGGCCCATTTGACATAAGAAAGCTAAAATGGTCTGATGAAATTTCTGACGCCGCAAAAATACCAATCGAAAAGCTTCCGTCGCTTCTTCCAGCAGGTAAAATCGCTGGCGAGCTGTTACCAGAGGCAGCTGGAGAAGTTGGATTAGTTGCTGGAACGCCTGTTGTAGTGGGCGGCGGGGATCAGCAGTGTTCTGCGCTGGGGCTTAATGCGATATCTCCTGGCATAATTAAAGCCACCATAAGCACTGGCACCTTCATAGATGCTGTTATTGATGAACCTCTCTTCGACCTTTATGATCCGCTGACCAGGACTTTCTCCATCCCACATGTGATTCCAAACAAATGGGCTTTTGAGGCGGTTTTACCGGGCACGGGTCTCATGTACCGTTGGTTCAGGGATCAATTTTGTTCGCGAGAGATGGAGACTGCGAGAGCAGCAGGGTTAGATGCCTACGACATAATTAATTTAGAAGCAACCTCCGTCAAGCCAGGCTCAGACGGATTGATTATAATACCGTTGTTCATGTTTTCTCGCGGTATAATTTGGGGTTTATCCTTCAGCCACATAAGGGGTCACATTGCTAGGGCTATTCTTGAAAGCAGTGGATATGGCATGGCGTTTTTCTTAGAAGTGATGGATGGTCAAGGTATAGCGGTTTCAGAAATAAGGGTTGACGGTGGTGGTGCTAGATCGCATCTTTGGAGGCAAATACAGGCTGACATAACTGGAAAGCCTATTGTGCTGACACGCGCTGTTGAAGACGCTGGCGCGCTTGGTGCCGCGATCTTAACGGGTTACGGAATCGGTCTCTACAAGACCATTAAAAAAGCTGTGGACGCTATGGTTAAGGTTACCGAGAAAATAGATCCCATACCTGAAAATCGTGAGATATATGAAAGCATCTATCCTAAGTTCACGGATATGTTCCTTCAAACGGCAATGGAAATAAAAGTATAGTCAACTGTAAAAGTTTCCAATGAGCGGATCATGTTAAGCTTTCGTTAGGCTCTTTAAGAGAATTTCTGAGACATCAAAAACCTCAACCTCACCTGCAACAGCGTCTCTGAATGTTACTTCACAAGTTGGACAGGCTGTTATGATGGAGTTGCTTATGGATTTCAATTCTTGAAGTCTACGATTAGTTATTTTTTTTGCCGTTTTCGGACTGACCATCCTCAAAGTGCCTCCGTTTCCACAGCACCAAGTCTCCTTTCCAGTAAATCTGGGTTCCTCGAGCTTAAGCCCGGGAACGCTGGTTAAAACTTCTCTCGGGTCAGATTCAACCTTAAGCTTTCTAGCCAACAAACATGGATCATGAAACACGTAACTTCCATTATCAGGAAGCTCCGGCTTAACCAACCCCTCTTTTATCAACCTCAGAAAAAACTGGGACGAGTGCAAAATCTCCTGCCCCAACTTAATATCTTTCAACGGATAGAGTTCCTTCAAGATGTAGGCGCAGGCGGGACAATCGCAGATCACCGTTTTACATCCAGTCTTCTCGAAATTTTCTGCATTACGCTCAGCAAACTGTCTAAAGACTTCGCTGAACCCAAAAAATTCGGCTGGAGCCCCACAACACCACTGACCTGAAATCATGGCGAAATCAACATTTGCCCTCTTGAGAATCTCAGCTGTAGAGTTAACTACCTCAGGTCGCTGGGCAGCTGAAGTGCATCCAACGAAGAATAAGACATCAGCCTCTTTTGGGTTGTTTTCTGTAAGGTCTCGGACATGAGAGCTGGTTTTGTACAGTCTACGGTTTTTCTCGAGGTCCTTAACAAGCCGAACAACAGCTGGAGGAACCTTGTTTTTGTCAACGATGTCCTCCCTTACGCCAAGGGAGAGGTCACCTACATCGAACTCGAAGGGACACCAAAATTGGCAGGCACTGCAACCAGCGCATTTATACATCAATTCAACCGCGTCGCGAGAAAAATCAAGTTTATCTGTTTCCATCAAGTAGGCTATACGCATCTTTCCCGAAGGAGATGTGGATTCAGACTTCTCCGCGTCTAGGACTGGGCATGCGAAACGGCACATGTTAGGGCAGATGGCGCACTTCAAAACGTTATCCAAATTAGCTTTCACTTTTCCAACCCCATTTTTCCAGGGTTCATTATGTTGTTTGGATCAAGCGTTTTCTTTATCCTCTTTAGAACGTTGAAGGCTTCACCCAGTTCCTCTTTGAGCCATTTGGCGCGGACAAGACCCACACCATGATGATGACTTATCGTTCCTCCCGCGTCCAAACAAGCTCTCATAGCGTTGTCCCAAACAGCCATGAAAAGTTCTTCAGGTTTCACGCCTTCCGTAGGTATTCCTCCGAAAATGAAGTAGAAACAGACGCCTTGAGGATAGAAATGCGACGCATGAGCTGAGGCAAGGTACACGCCGTCCGTTTCCCTCATAGCCTTAATCATCGAGTCGTAAAGATTCAGCGCTTTATCCCAAGTTACAGCAACCTCTATCGTGTCGCCGACAAACCCTTGAGGCAAGTAGATAGAACTATGCGTAACATCGAATCTCGTCTTAAGCCAATGCTGAACCGGCTCTTCACCACATTCAATCCCTCCCTCTTCAAGGCACATACCATGCGAAACTTTCTCTTCTAGTTCCACCAATTCCTTGGCGCCTTCCATCAAGAGAACTAGAAGACATTTTCCCCTAGCTTTTTCTACTTCAAGGAAGTGGCGTTCCGTCTCAAGCTCGTCGTATAGACGAACCACGGCTGGGTACACGTTTCTAGCTAATATCCTCCTTACAGCTTCAAGGGCGGGTTTCAAATAGTCAAAAGCGTAAGACCTTAGAGCTCTCTTTTCTGGATAAGGCCAAATTTTCAACGTAGCCTCAGTGATTACGCCTAAAGTTCCCTCAGAACCTAACAGCAGCCTCTCTATCATCGGACCGGTTGAAGTTCTGGGCACGATTTTCGATCTGATTATTTCGCCTTGAGGTAGCACAGCTTCTATGGCCACGATGATGTCCTCTATCTTCCCATATTTCGTTGAGAATTGTCCAGCTGCACGAGAGGCTAACCAACCTCCCAAAGTTGAACAATAAAGGGATTGAGGGATGTGACCGCAAGTAAACCCCGCGTCATTCAAAGCTCTTTCAAAGGTCATGCCGTTGATGCCAGGCTGAACCGTTACAAGCAGGTTCGTGGCATCTATGTTAACAATCTTATTCATTTTCTTCATGTCGATAATGATGCCGCCTTGAACTGGGACAGTGCCGCCAACAACTCCTGAACCTTCACCGAACGGTATTATAGGTATCTTCTCTTTATTCGCCAACTTCACTAGCTCAGAGACTTGTTCTGTGCTTTCAGGCCAGACGATAAAATCAGGAAGAGCTGGAACCTTTCCCTTGATCATCCACGTCGACGCGAGTAACCAGTAGTCCCTCGAGTAGGATATTCTATCCACTTCTCTGTTAGACACGTTTTCGGGACCCAAAAGACGAGAAAGTTCCTTGAAGATTCTTTTCTCGCCAGCTAGTTTTCTCGGCCTAGAATAGACCACCTCATATCTCCGCTGGGAGGGGCTAGAGCCACCGACATCACGCTTCATATCTTCCATCTCGCCAACCAGAAAGTCTCTGGATAGTTTTAGAATCTAGAAATTGCACCTATTATACCTATTCTTGAAACTACCTAATTTTCGACATGCGGGTAGAAAGTGAAATTGTTACAGACAATTGTTAAAAGAACTGTTAGATGTCCGGACATATTCCCATAATCCTTTAATAAGGCAACCAACGGTTTTTCTAAGGACTAAAACTTGAAGTGATTCAGCTTGTCCCAAGGAAAGAGGATAATCCGCTGTCCCCGATGCAGCTTCACTTTCGACATAAGCTACGGCAGAGCCTTCGCGTGTTCTGGATGTCCTTCACTCGTCCAATGCGGCATGGCGAAGTGCCCAAAATGTGGAAACGAATTTCCGTTGCCCACTCCGTATGGAGGTGCCCCCTCTAGTCTTGGGAAAAACACTCAAAGACTTAAGTGAAAGCGTAGAAAACTGCAGTAAGGTGAATCATCATGACCTCCGAGGAACGCCGGAAACGTTTATTCTTTAAATGGACGGCGCCAAAAGGGTTTACCGCGATAGTCCTGTTTTTCATCCTAGCCCTCCTCATCGAGTATCTTATGGTTTATTTTTTCACGTCCTATGGCTTAACGGACAAATTCTCAGTTACATTTTTCACCATAAACATTAGCCCTCTATTTCACATTATGCCCCTCGGCGTAATAATTGTCCTTGTCTCAAGCTGGACTTATCTCACAAAACACATAGCCGTTGTGCCACGTAGAATATCGCCCACTAAAAAAACGTTGAGAATGCGAAGAAGGCGCCATTCAAGGCCGCGGAAGCCCCGCTTCAAGTCCTTTAGAAAATTTTTCGAGGTAATAGGCAAGAAATTCGAGAAGGTCGGTCAAGCTATCAGCTCTTTCTTTAGCAGAATAGCTGCTAAGATTCTCCGAATCCGCGGAGTGTCATACTTGCAGCAGCGACTGTTTTTCGCGAGAGCCGCCGTTAAAAGCACCGCAACAGTTCTCGCAGTTTTTGTAGTGTCTATTCTTGTCTTGTATCTTCTCGCATATCCTAAAGTGAGCTACGATTTGGCTACTGGACTCTATAGGTCAAATCCATCTTTCCATGGATTCATATTGAAAACTATCGAGATAGGGAAAGGGACGGCCCAAGCCTTGTCTCCAATAGGGTGGCTGGCATCTGCCATAGATAACGCATTACGTGCCGTGGCGCCGGGCTTCAGAAGTGCTTTTGAGGGATTTGGAGCGCCTGTAATGAAGTCTCTGGCTGAAGTTGATCTTTTAGGAAGGTACGTTATTTGTCAAAACGTCGCGGCTTGGGTCTCTGCATTAATCGCCCTAGCATATGGAGAATATACCTCTAGCCAGTATCGTATCCGAAAGCCACGATGAATTCATTCAACCAAGAGTTATTTACATGTGCGTGCCGCCAATTAGCAACGGTGATGTAATGGCAGATCGACCAAGATTCGGTCCAGCTGGAGTTCCTTCAGGTTTTAAAGCCCTCAGAAGTCCAGTTTTTGAAGTACCCAAATACCTTCATGATGAAGAATTAGACGCCTTTGAGTATCAGGCGGTTCGTTGGGGACCCAAGCCTCAGATGAAAAGGGAGATTGCCGAAAAACTGGGGATTAACGCTGAAAAACATAATGTGTGGTTGACGGTTCATGGCTCCTACTTCGTCAACTTTTGCGGCGATGAAGAAACAATCGAAAAAAGTAAAAGCCGTTTAATTGCGTGTGCAACGGCTGCAGATTGGATGGGTGCCCATTTAGTGGTTTTTCACCCTGGATTTTACGGCAAAAGGTCTCCTAAGGAGGCTCTTGAACTCTGCGTGAAAGCAATGGGCGAGGTCGTAGAATCCATGAAGTTGCTCCAAATATCCAAGGTGCATCTTGGACCTGAAACAACCGGTAAACTTTCACAGTTTGGAAGCCTAGGTGAGGTGTTGACGTTATGCGAAAGGGTGGAGTTGACTGAGCCTGTGGTGGACTGGGCTCACATCCATGCAAGAGATGGCGGGAGAATGAAAACGGTGAACGACTTTAGAGAAGCATTGAACGAGATTGAGAAGAGACTTGGAACTGAAGCCGTGAAAAATTTGCATTGCCACTACACCGCTGTTGAATTCACGGATAAAGGAGAGAAACGTCACCACACCATGGACGAAACCGAGTATGGACCTCCCTTTGAGCCCTTTGCAACCCTCATAGCCGAAATTGGTTTGACACCCGTCATAATCAGCGAAAGCCCCATTCTTGACTTGGACGCTCAAAAGATGCGGGACACGGTATTAAGGAAGCTGGAAGAGAAGAGGAAGCATTAATATCCATCTCACAACTAGAGCAGTTTGCGATAACTTTTTCTACGTATATTCTTTTGCTCTTTGTGGGACTAAACCTTGGTGCGACTTAAAGGATTTGAAAAGCTCACAAACATCGATGAGGCTCTTTCAACATTCGTAAAAAAGCTTAAACCAGAACGGTTGGGGTTTGAACGAATCTCTATTCAGGCGGCATTGGGACGGGTCACGGCGGAAGACATACAAGCTAAAAATGATTTACCTCCCTTTGATCGCTCCGCCGTAGACGGCTACGCCGTAAGGGCACGAGACACTTTTGAAGCTTCCCAGTTCAGCCCAAAATTTCTCAAACTAACCGAAAATGAAGTTCATGAAAACGAGGCGCGAGAAATATGGACTGGGAACCCGCTTCCCAAAGGCGCCGACGCCGCAGTCATGCTGGAGTACACAAAGAAAGCTGGAGGAAAAATTGAAGTGGAAATTCCGGTCACTCCCGGAGGAAATGTTTCTAAAAGAGGGGAGGACGTGCAAAAGGGGAAAGTTGCGATAAAGGCAGGAACGCGACTGAAACCCCATCACTTGGGCTTGGTGGCTGCGCTTGGAACAACTTATGTTAAGGTTGTGAAAAAGCCTAAGGTTGCCATTTTATCCACCGGAAATGAACTTGTTGAGCTTGGCCATAAAGCCGCGCCGAACCAGATAGTAGATACGAACAGGCTGATTTTTTCCAGCATGTGCCAAGAGTTGGGCGCAGAACCCTTGAATCTGGGCATAGCGAAAGATAACCTAGAGGAAATTGGTGCCAAAATCCGTGAAGGATTAGAGAAAGCAGACGTAGTTATCACCACCGGAGGAACAAGCGTCGGATACTTGGATCTAGTTCCCACGGTCGTCAATCAAATTGGAGCGCCCGGAGTAATCGTACACGGAATAGCTATGCGGCCTGGCATGCCAACGGCGCTGGCAATTCTTCAAGGCAAACCAGTTTTCATATTGTCTGGAAACCCTGTGGCAGCTATGATAGGCTTCGAGGTTTTCGCCCGACCGCTCCTTCTCAAACTGCTAGGAGTTGATAGCGAACCCAGATCCGTGCTTGAAGCGAGGCTAACAAGGAGAGTCGCGTCGGCGCTAGGTCGGCGGGTTTTCTTGAGAGTTAGCGTTTTTGAAAGAGACGGCAAGTTCTTCGCTGAGCCTGTTCGAATAAAGGGATCAGGCGTTATTTCAACCATGACTAAGGCAAATGGATACGTGATAATCCCTGAAAACCGTGAGGGCCTCGAAGAAGGCGAAAGCGCTATTGTACATCTTTTCGACAAAATAGAAGGGGCACAGCGTGTTTAGAAAATTACTTTCCCTCGACGAAGCCAAACAAATTCTCAAACAAAACTTTTCTCCCAAACCAGTTGGAGTGGAACGAATTTCCCTCTCCGAAGCGCATGATCGGGTTCTAGCCGAAGATGTTGTAGCGCCAATGGACGTTCCACCCTTTGACCGATCGACTGTTGACGGTTACGCCGTGAAAGCCGTAGACACGTTTGACGCGGATGAAGATCGCCCCGTTGCCCTAAAACTTTGCGGGCAAGTAAACGTAGGCGAACCTCCTAGTGTAATCGTGGAAAACGGCATGACCGCTGAGATAGTCACGGGGGCGCCTTTGCCCAAGGGCGCCGACGCTGCTGTTATGCTGGAGTATTCATCTCGAAACGACGACAATGTTTTCATGCACCGCTCTGTCTCGAAGGGAGAAAACGTGATGGAAGCGGGCTCCGACATTCAGAAGGGTGAAACGATTTTAAGAAGGGATCAAAGGCTGTCTTCCCGTGAAATCGGAGTTCTAGCCGCGCTAGGTTTGACAGAAGTTGATGTTTATAAACGTCCTAGGGTGGCTATTCTCTCCACGGGTGCGGAAGTTGTAGAACCGGGAAAGCCTCTTCCATCCGGAAAAATTTATGACGTCAACGCCTATTCCTTCAGCGCAGCGGTTTTGGAATGTGGCGGAGAGCCGATTAACTTAGGAATTGTCCCCGATGACAGGAATCAACTGAAAGCAGCGGTTAAGAAGGCGCTGAACTCGGCAGATGCAGTGATAACTTCAGGTGGGGTTTCGGTTGGGCCCAAAGACATTATTCCTCAAGTAGTGGATACGCTGGGAAAGCCTGGTGTTATCATATCTAGGATAGCCGTGAAGCCCGGGAAACCTACAACCATCGCTATAGTTGACGGAAAACCAGTTTTCTCTCTACCCGGTCATCCGACATCGTCTCTTTTAATGTTTCACATGCTTGTTCGCCCTATAATTCGCAAAATGGCTGGCAGACCAGAAGAAACTCCATCCGTGCTCAAGGCGGTGGCTGCTACAAGAATGTTTCCGGCAAAGGGACGTAGAACTTTCGTTATGGTGAATCTAAACTATGATAAAACAGGCCAGTTGTTTGTCTCACCGGTTCCAACAGGGCTATCCGGCGCCATAACCACTCTAGCGAAGGCCAGTGGCTTCGTTGAAATAGAAGAAAAACAGCAGTTTATAGATGTCGGGGCAGAAATAAACGTTCATCTATTCTCGAAAAATAGTTTACCTACGCAACCCTCAAAATGAATGTGCTTCGCAACTGTTCTTTAGAAGGGTTCCTAAAAACTCCACAAGTATCTCTCTGTAATCCTTTCTTCTGAGAATATTCCTTCCACATTGAACGACTGCTACATTTCATCGTCCATTAACGATCTTTTTTCTGCCAATATCCTGTGTAGTTTCTCTACTCGTTTTTTGTTGATGTAACCTTTGTGTGGACGAAAGCCTCCTGAAAATCCTTTAGGAATATGCAACAGTTCATGAATCAACGTTTTTTCCTTCTCTTCTTCACTTAAGCTGTCAAACCTCTCAGAGATAACTTCAATAACATATGCTGGTGGTCGTACTAGTGCCTCTTGCCATATCCTACTTAGCCCATGAATACGAGCAACAGTACGTTTAGATTTTGAACCCTTACTCCGATAACAATACACGAATTGTGGTACAACATGGAATAAGTCCAGAGTATCTACGATTTCATTCACTAGCCGCTTAACATCTGAAGCTTCCAAATATTTCAATGGCAAGCTTGCTACAACTCCTAACTTTAGCAGATAATTGAATACATCACCTATCAAAGTTTGGATTAAGAACTAATAGAATTGTGCGCGTGACAAAAAAAAGGGTAGTTAGGTTGAAAAACACTAACGAGTTTAGCTTGGGGGGATAGAAATTAGGTATGGAATGTCTTCGCTTGTTATGAACACGTCGATGTCAGGTGCTATTTGCTTGAGTGTTTCGACCCATAGGTAGAGTTCTGCGATTCTTGTAGCGTTTGTGGGGTCTCCGCCCGAAGCTTCAAGAATTAACTCGATGGCTTCCCTTGTCCCGTTCGCAACTAAGACTTTTGCTTCTGCCTCAGCGTTTGCTTCGATGATCACTTGTTGAGCAGTGGCATTGGCAATTATGATGATTTTTTCCCTCTCAAACTCAGCTTGGATTTTCTGTTGTTCCGCAACCAACTTGTCCTCGATGGCGGATGTGTACTTCTCTGGATAACCTATGTTTCTCAATTCAAACTCGAAACTGGTTATCGCACCGGCTAAGGAGGCCTCTGTGCTTAGTTTGTCCCATATCGCATCTCTGATGGTTTGCGCCACAAGATCTCTTTGTTCGATCGTTTGGATGCTGGTAAACTCTTTCGTAACCAGCCTGATCTGTTCTCTCGCGATAGATGCTATCACATCGTTTTTCCAGTTCTTTTGTGGAAGGCTTTGAAACAGCTCTTTGAGTTTGGGCACGTCCAGTCTCCATCTCAGCATAATATCCACCGCCATCTCCAGTTGGTCTTTAGAGAAGCACTTGACGGTTGGCAGGTCTGCGGTGGGATCTGTCCCGTCCCCCCACATCCCCAAAGTGTCTGTGGCAACAATGATATCTACCGATTGAACCCAGGGAGCTTTCACTATCCATGTTGGTCCGATTTTTGGTTCGCTAACGGTTTTGGCCCAAGGATCGACGAGAACCGCAGCGTGTCCAACACCGACGCTGGCAAACATGGTGAGAGCAAACACTGTAAACAGCACCAATCCTATCAACAGGATAATCATAACCCCGATAAAGGCTCGCTTCAACCGCCTTGGTTTCCCTTCTTCATAAGTCATGTTATCACCTCCTCGACCTTTCTGATGGTTACCCGAACTGTTTCTCTGGGATCTACGAGGCTCCGTATCGACCTAGGTATCGAGAAACGGTAGTCCACTCCGATGGTTGTTTCCAAGACTATGGTTTCACCGTCCGCCCTCAAGATTTTCACTTTCCCTCTTGGCATATATATCCCATCCCTCATCAACTAATATACCATATAAATGGTATATTTAAACTTTACTTATGCCTATTCTCTTCATGCACAGCAAAAATCAGCACGCGCAACGTTAAAAGATGTTCAGCTAATACATAAACAAAGGAGACTCACACATCAGTTTTCTGAAAGAAACTTTCACTAAATGAGGGAAAATGAAAATGAAGGATGATATAGTTCCCGTGACCAATATTCAAGATGGTGTGCTAAGTGCGTTAGTCAACGCCGGGGAACTTCTTAGAGGGGCGAGCCTCATCTGCGCGCGCGCATGGCTTTGATAGTATCTTCTGGGTCCTCAACGAGCATGAGTCCAGTTTTGCCTTTTTTCAGTTTCTTGTTTGTGAACTCTTACCTCTCCTTGTTTCGTGAGAGCTTTCAGGAGATTATCTGGTTCTAACTCTTATTACTATAGAAGTCTCTTGAAAAACTTTTGTGGACTCGCCCAGCCATCTGCATGCATGCTCTGGAAACGTTCACTGGCTTGAACTCATAAACAGTATTTGAGAAAACTTCACGCTTTTGTAACGTCAAGACCTACGAGGACTGGAGACGATATGTATGACAGGTGGAAGTCTTACCATGCTTCCGTACATCAAAAAGCCAGAAGGTAATGTGGCGGTGTTTTAATGTATTATGAAGAGTTACAAATAGAACTCTTGAAATTATTACGAAATAATTGGGGCAGAGTCATAGCTCTCGATATGGAAACACATGTCTTGGACCCTAGCCATTTTTTGAAAGATGAACGCATACTCTCTATAAGCTTAGCGAGACGGGTTTCGGGAAATTTCGCGCGCGCTAGTTCGTCGTCCTGAAATGTCGCTTTTGCTTCTCATTGAAATTCTTCTCTTTTCCATATTACATATGTCGAAGCGACTAACGTCATTAACAAATATGCAATCAATGCTACATGGAACAACAAGGCTCCTTCAAACGTTTGTAATACAACTGAGTAATAGAGGGTTGTTGCGCCGAAGGTTATCCCTAAAAAGAGAAGGGCAATTACAATCGGCACAGACCATCTTTTCATTCTGAATAGGCCGTAGGCTGTAAATAGATTTAGTAGTCCTAGAACTCCGATATGGAACACGGTGAAGTTTGACATCGCCAAGACAAAAACCTCAGCCACTCCAACGACTACATAAAAAACTGAGAACACGAGCGCTCCTAGATTTTCAATTTTAAGTTTTGACTTCAACGTCATTTTCCAGACCCTTAGATTACGGCTATAACTCGTTGAGTAATAAATTAATTTCCCTCATAATCTTCACAAGCACTTATACACAGATGATTGAGATGGCATGATGCGCATGTTAGTTATCGTGCCTATCAGCAAATACACCCAGAATAATAATTCAAAACTCAAGTGGAGACGTCCCCCATAAGCATGCGGAGGTGGCAGCAATTCTAGGGGAGAACAGGATGGAACAGTTTGTTTCTCTCTCTAATTCGGTCCAAGAAGGAACTTGTTTCCATCATAACCAATCCCTCTTCAAGGCTGACAACCGTTTGAAAAAAAACTGTGCGATCCATCTAAATGCGGATACTAGTGTCTTGTCTGCCCCACAGGAGCCGTCCAGAAAACCGAAAAAGAATGCTACAAAGTCGGTTAAAGAGCTTTTGAAAATAGGAAACATGGCGTGCTCGCTAGAAACCAATTTTTGATGCGTCCTCGGTTTTCGATTTGTGCATAACCTTTATATTTGTTGTCTCCAGACGAGTGCAAAATCTCGTTGTGATGTTTATGGCGAAGAGAAATAGTTTCGAAATTATGGCAGATATACTAAGTTTGTGTAAACGGCCACGGACCAAGACGAAAGTGATGTACGGGACAAATTTATCGTGGCAAATGCTCCAGAAGTATCTTTCTCAACTGCAATCATTGGGATTTCTGGAAGTTCACCACAGCTTAACCAAGTATGCAACAACCGAGAAAGGTCTCAAGTTTGTCGAGAAATGGAGAGAGCTGGTAGAACTTCTTTAGCTTCGCGCTTTTCCTTTTCTGAAACATTGAGCACATTCGCCGAAATCTTTTCTAAAGGGATCAAAGGCTCTTTTCTATGCATCTCCTAAGGAGTCCTGCCCCACAAGTTCTGTAAATAAACGATAGAAAACATTTAGATTCAGGGTTTCTCATAAACAGAATCCTACGGAGGCTTGTGTAGACATGAGTTATCATGAGCTTTTCGTTTCTCCTTCTCCAGTTCTTGGCGGTATTCAACGAACCTTTGAAGAGGCAAAATACGTGGTTCTTGGCGTTCCCTTAGATGTAACCAGCACCTATCGTTCCGGAGCGAGATTTGCACCCCTCGCCATCAGAGAAGCGTCCCTCAACATTGAAACCCACAGTTTCAGAACCAACATGGACGTTGAAGACCTGAAAATCCACGACTTAGGAGATCTCCATGTCGCTGGAGAAGTTGATGAGACCCTAAAACGTTTAGAGTTGGTCACGAAGGACCTGTTAGATGCTAAGAAAGTGCCGGTTGTTATTGGAGGAGAACATACCATAACCTTAGGCGTTATGCGAAGCGTTGGTGAAAACGTCGCCTTGGTAAGCTTCGACGCCCATCTAGACCTGCGCAACGAATACATGGGCCTAACCACATCCCACACCACCTTCGTGCGGAGAATAATCGAGCAGGTCAATCCTCACAAGATTTTAGAGGTTGGCACCCGAGCCGTATGCAAGGAAGAGCTTGACTACGCAAAGAAATCCGACACTCAGTTTTTGACGGTTCAGCAAATCAGAAGGGACGGTGTTGAAAAAACAACCAAAAAAATTGATATGCTTCTCGCTGACTGTGAAAAGATCTATCTAACCATCGACATGGACGTTCTTGATCCCGCCTTTGCGCCAGCGGTTCAAAACCCTGAGCCTGACGGACTGGATACGCCCATGTTTCTGGATTTGCTAGGCAAGGTTTGCGACCACCGGATAGTCTCCTTCGATCTTGTCGAGGTAACACCTCACTATGACATGGGCATAACTGCCATACAAGCCGCAAAAACTATTTTTGAAGCATTATGCTACTTGGAAAGGGCACAGAAAAGCTAGTTTGCGCACGCCCAGAGATCTATTTTTAGGCGTTCCGTTTCTTCCATACCTTGAACACTGTGATCAGTTCGCTGGTTGCCACGTTTGGTATTTCTCGAATTCTAAGCATTAGGTCTCTCATTTCGTCGAGGTCACCTGCCTGGACCTTCACGATGAGGTCGTTCGGTCCATGAATCTCGTAGACCGCGCTGACCCTTTCATTCTCGACCAGTTGGTTTGCTACGTCCTCTAGGAAGCCGGGATTCACGTTTATCAACGCGAAGCCTCGAACTTTTCTACCTAAAGCCTCCTCGTCAACCACAATAGTATACCTCTTTATAACGCCCTCATCCATCATTTTATTCACGCGGACGTGAACCGTAGCGTCGGATATCCCCAAATTCCTGCCAACCTCTGTGAAGGGTGTCCGGGCATCCCTTCTGAGGGTCTCCAAAATTTTGTAATCGATTTCGTCCAGTTCCACATCGAACACCTGCAATATAATAAGATATTCCTATGCTTATATATATTTGCTTAAGAACTTCTATAGAAAGAGAAACGTTTATTAAGAGATTCGTATGCAAACTCCTATTGCGTGTGAAGTGCCGCTCTCAAAAGGAGGAGAAAGCCATGTCCAAGAAGAAACCAGCAAAGAAGAAGAAAGAGGAAGAGGAAGAAGAGGAAGAAGAGCAACCTGAGGAAGAAGAGTGGTAGAACTCTGCCAGTGAGTGCGCTACAGGTGGACGAAAACTTATGGAAGAACAATCGTGCCTACGGATAGATTCTGTGGAAACTGCTGTTATGATAGCGCGTATCAATGTCCAGAGAACGCGGACGCATAATAAAATGGGAGGGAGGTGACTAGCATGCCTGAGAAGAAGAAAAAGAAGCCAGCTGAGAAAAAAAGAGAAGAGTATTAATAGCGCCTAGAGTCGTGCATTACGTGAACCAGAGGCGGAAACTGCCTCGTTTTTATTCCCATTTTTTGAGTTAAAACTTAGAATCTGCCTTTAAAGAGGTGAATTCAAATGGCCAGATGTCCCACATGTGGAAAAGAGGTCGAAACACCGAATAAAGAGTGGGATTTAGGCAAAATTCATGTTAAGCAATACAATGGTTGCGGAAAAAAGTTCCGGGAATACATAAAGATGATCTAGGGCTAAAGGAGGTGACACTGTATGGGTTTTCTTGACTGGTTCAGAAAGAGGAAAAAGAAGAAGACTGAGGAAGAAGAACTGCTCGAGCGCACGGGCAAGTTGCGAACCAAAATCGAGAAGCATGTGGAAGAAGAACCGAAGAAGAGGAAAAGGAAGAAGGAGAGTTCTTAGATGACAGTTAAAGTGGCTATTAACGGGTTTGGAAGAATAGGGAGACTTCTGTACCGAGCTGCTCTAGAAACCCCTTAAAAACAGAGAAAGGTAAGGAAATTGCGGGAGTTTCTCCATGTATGTCTCAAAAAGCTAGGTTCACTAGGTTTATGCAATTCAGGTCTTCTCAGTATTCAGGTGGTTTCCCTCAAAAGTTTTGCAACGAAGAATCCGTTGCAGTCATGAAGGTGGGGATAAAGCCTCTGACATTTGGTTTGTCCTCGCAGTCCGGGTAAGCCTATCTTTGGCAAGGTTTCCACGAGCTTGAATTCTGGGTGCCACTTCAAAAATCTCTCAATCAGCATTTCGTTTTCTTCCACGGTTATGCTGCAAGTGGAATAGACTAGAAAGCCTCCCTCCTTCGCGTACTCTGCGCATTGATCTAACATTTCCCACTGAACCTTCGCCATGCCCAATATTGACCTTTTTGTTAGCCTCCATTTGGCTGAAGGCGTCTTGTTGAAGGTGCCGGTGCTCGTGCAGGGCGGGTCTAGAATCACCAAGTCGGCGGAAATGTTTACTGGCAGAGTTTTCCGAGCGTTGGCAACGATTGGAGAGGCTGTCTTGGTGCCCATACGTTTTGTTTCCTCTTTCCAAACCATCATTCTCCGCCTTGAGTAATCAACAGAATAGATTGCACCCTCATTTCTCATTAACTGAGCCACATGGGTTGTTTTGGCTCCTGGAGCGGCGCAAACGTCGAGAACCGTTGCTCCTGCTTCAGGGTTTGCGATTTCTGCGGCTAGGCAACTGGCTTTGTCTTGAACGTAAAAAAGTCCTTGACGGAAGCTTCTTGTTCTGGTGAGAGGTTTTTGGCTTTGGACCATTCTATACGTATGCTTGAGTTGTTGCACCTTTTCAAGAATGATCTCATCGTCCTCTATTTTTTTGAGCAAGGGTTCTTCCGATGCCTTCAAAGTGTTTATCCTTACATAGGTTGGTGGAATCTCTCCAGCCTTCTCTAGGAATCTTAACGCTTCTTTTCTTCCAAACAGTTGGAAACAGTACTTTACAAACCATGTGGGATGATAGGTTAGGAGTCCCACTTTCTCTACGTCATCTACTCCCTTCAAGGCGGAATCAGGCTGAATATTCAATATTTCACCGAAAACTTCTTCAACTTCTTTTAGTTCACGCCAGCCCAAAATGGAACGCCCCATTCTGGCTATGCTCACAGCCTTCTCTAAGTCGCCATCCGCCATCTTTGTTTCATACAAGTATAAGCGAAGAAAAGCCCGTGGACCAAGCCTAAAATCGCTGAGGGACCGAGGTGCTAGCGCCGAGTTCAGGAGAAAATCTATGAGGTTTTTTCTCCGAAGAGTTTCAGATACCAGTTTATGAGCTAACCCGATAACCCTAGCGTCTCTTATTCCCAGCTGCTTCGCTGCCTTAGCCAACGCTAGGCGCTCGCCTAAACGTTGCAATTCAATCCAACTTAGCGTTTCAATGGCGAGTGTCCAAGCATCCCGTAGCAATTTTACCCTCGTGTATGAGTCTGAATTGGGTGCCTAATAAAAGATTGATGCCCAAAGAGTATTTTATACTTGATTTTTCTCGTTTTAGTTAAGTGTTGCGTGCGCGCATTACATACATGGAGAGAAGAGGTGTGCGTATGAAGTTTGGCGGCAGAACAGTAGCAGTCATAATAGAGTTTCCTGACAATAAGATTTTGTTGGTCAAGAGAGCGACCGTGGTTTTTAAGGGATATTGGGCTTTGCCGGGTGGAAGAGTTGATGCTGGAGAAACCGTTGAACAAGCTGTCGTGCGGGAAGTGAAGGAAGAAACAGGGTTACACGTTAAGACAGTGAGAAAGATAGGTGAATACCATGAGAGCGGGGTTCAAGATGGAATAGAATACGACTACTACCCCGCCTGTTTTCTTGTAAAACCTGTTGGAGGAAACATCAAGAGACAGAAAACCGAGATCGAAGAAATCAGGATGGTTGACCTCAAGGAAATTCCAGAGAAACTTGCATTTGAGCACTCGACCATGATAAGCGACTACATGCGCGGACGCAGAAAACAAAAAGGACATAGACACAGCGAAGGCAGTTCAACCAGTTGAAGCGTAGCTTGGAACCATTTATATTAGGGATGGCGGTTCGGTTGAGGTGAGGATATGGTGTTAAGTTTGGGTGAAACGTTGACGGATATTTGCGGCTGTGTTTTTGAGGTTCGACAAGGCATATTAGTTTGTGTTAAGCGTTGTCCCAAGCATAGCAAACCTAAGCCAAAAAGACCTTATAGACCAAAAGCTGAATGTGTCAGACCGTAAACCAACCCACCAATGCACGCGCGTTATATCTGAAAAAGAGAGAAGCTACGAGAGATTTCTCCAAAATTAACCCAAAGAGTATTTTTAAAAGAATAGGAACATACCATTCTATGGATACGAAGAAAGATGATGAAAAGGAGTTTAGACGACTTCTTCAAAGTTGCTGAAAAGGTGGAAAAGAAGCCAACAGAATCCACCTCAGCTGAAAAGCCTCACCGAGAAAGAAAAAGCCTTGTTTTTCAATCCGAAACTCCCCGAGAACTATCTCCATCATATTTCGTATCCGCTACATACGACGGGAAAAGAGGATGCGCTTCCATCAAGTTGTATGAACCGGAATCCGAAAAAATCTATTTCTGGTACGACACGACCGGTCACAAGCCCTACTGTCTCGCAAACCTTCCGGCTAGTGAACTCGAAAAAATCAGCCGCCTAATGTCGCATACCGGTTTTGACCACTTCGAATCTGTGGAGAAGTATGACCCTCTTCTAGACTACCAGGTGACCATAACAAAGATTGTGGCTAAAGATCCCTTGGCAATAGGTGGTCGCCCAACCGGTTGCATAAGAGACATCATACCCGAAGAATACCCTAAAATAACCGGCTTAGATCAACCGGTAAAAGTTTGGGAAGCCGTCATCAAATATTACCAATCCTACATTTACGACAATGATTTGGCTCCAGGCATGATATATAAGATCAAGAAGGGCAAGCTTGTTCCAGTCAGGCATGAACCATCCGAAGACACTGTTAGAAAAATCCTTGAACTGTTCCGAGATGAACCGGAAGAATTCTTGCAGCAAGTAGAAATGTGGGCACGCCTCTTGGAATATCCGGCTCCCAAATTTCGAAGAGTTGCCTTGGACATCGAGGTTGCTTCACCCATTCCAACTCGTGTTCCCGATCCTCGCGAAGCTGCGTACCCGGTTGTCTGCGCAACATTGTTTGGGTCTGATGGAAAGAAGAAGATTTTGATTTTGAAGCGTGAGGGCGTTAAGGAAGGTGTTGAAAAATTGCCTTCCGACGTAAACGTTGAATATTGTGATTCCGAGGAAAAGTTGATTCTTAAAATTTTTGAGGACCTTTGGGATTATCCCTTCGTCCTCACTTTTAACGGGGACGATTTCGACCTGCGATATCTGTATCACAGAGCTCTGAATCATTTGGGTTTGAAGAGAAGCCAGATTCCCATAGAATGGGGTAGGAGAGTATGCCTGCTCAAATATGGGATTCACATTGACCTTTACAAGTTCTTCTTCAACCGGTCGATCCAGATTTACGCCTTCAGTCAGAAGTATCGGGACATGACCCTGAATGAAGTTGGCAAGGCCTTGGTGGGACTTGAAAAAATTGAACTCGATAGACCTCTGTCAGAATTGACCTACACAGAACTCGCTCGATACAACTTTAGAGACGCTGAAATCACCTTAGCTCTCACCACCTTTGACGACAATTTGGTCATGAAACTGATTCTGGCCATTACGAGAATCGCCCGCATGCCCATGGAAGACGTGAGTCGCCAAGGAGTTTCACGGTGGATACGAAACTTTCTGCATCATGAACATCGACGGAGGAACATGTTGATTCCAAACGCCGATGACATACTTGCCCTTAAAGGATTGACCGCTACAAAGGCCATCATAAAAGGAAAAAAATACAAGGGGGCCATCGTGGTTGAGCCTGTGCCTGGTGTGCACTTCAACGTGGCGGTGATGGATTTCGCCAGTCTGTATCCGTCAATAATCAAGGTTTACAATTTAGGCTACCAGTCTATTCTTTGTTCCCACGATGAATGTAAGGAAAATAAGGTTCCTGAAACTCCGCACTGGATTTGCACGAAAAGGAGGGCGCTTGAAAGTTTGTTGATTGGGGCGCTTAGAGACCTTAGGGTCAGATGGTATAAGCCTAAGTCCAAGGATGAAATGGTATCTAACGATTTGCGGAGCTGGTACAATGTTATCCAGAGTGCTCTCAAGGTTATTCTTAACGCAAGTTATGGAGTGTTTGGCGCCGAAAGTTTCGACCTATACTGTCCCCCGGTGGCCGAGGCTACAGCCGCTATTGGGAGGCACGTCATAACGCAGACGATAAACAAGGCTAGGGAGTTGGGGATCGATGTCATTTACGGAGACACGGACAGCATCTTTTTGAGAGGCCCTTCCCAGGATCAGATAGAAACTCTAGAGAAATGGTCGGAAAGGGAGCTGGGAATGGAACTTGACGTAGACAAGTTTTATCGATATTCAGTCTTCAGTTCCAGAAAAAAGAACTATCTCGGAATTTTCCCAGATGGAAGCGTTGACGTTAAAGGAATGACTGGTAAAAAGAGGCACATTCCCGTTTTCATTAAGGATGCCTTCGACCAGATGGAAGAGCGATTAGGAGAGGTGAAATCTCCAGCAGAATTTGAGGAAGCTAAAAAGGAGATTCGGAAAATTATTCGAGACCGCTATCTACGGTTGAAGCAACGTCGTTGGGGAGATCGTCCAGAAAAACTGGCTTTCCATGTTGTTCTCGGAAAAGCTCCGGAAGCATACACCAAGACTGTGCCTCAGCATGTGAGAGCCGCTTTTGTGCTTAAAGATATGGGACATGATTTGAAGGCTGGGGATTTGATTAGTTTTGTGAAGGTTGTGAAGGAGCCTCGTGTTAAGCCTGTTCAGCTGGCTTCCAACAGTGAAATAGACGTGGACAAGTATGTGGGATACCTGCACTCAACTTTTGACCAAGTTCTTGACGCCTTGGGACTGGACTTCGATGAAATTATTGGGTTAACGAAACTTGAGAGATTCATGTGACAGTCTGGGTTTAGCATTTTTCTTAGGAAGGGACTATTGCCAATGCCGTTACTGTGGTTACGTTTCACCTAAAGAAGATGTTACTATTTCTGGTTAAAACAATATTTTCGTTTAACGAACCAGTCCAGAGCCAAAAGTTAAAGTCCCATTTCCATGTATGAACCATTAGAAGTTTCTAAATGTACGTAATGGTGGAAAAGTATTAACTGAACCAAAAGAACTGGTTAGAATACAAGAGAGATGGCTATATATGACTACAGAACGAGACAACTTAGATCTTTATCTAAAACCTACTTTTGTAATTGATTCTGATTCAAAAGCAATCAAGGAAAAAGCTACTATGCTTACAGAAAAATACAACTCTCAAAAAGAAAAAGCGAAAGAGATGTTCTACTTTGTGAGAGATAAAATAAAGTACAGCCCATATCCTCCCAGTTCAATTGAAGGTTATCGTGCAAGCAAAACATTACAAAGAAGAGAAGGTTATTGTGTTCAAAAAGCTGTGGTTTTAACAGCGCTTGCTAGAGCAGTTAGCATACCCGCCAGACTAGGATTTGCAGACATAAGAAATCATCTTGCTCCTAAGAAGCTTATAGAAATAATGGGAACAAACATATTTGTTTATCATGGCTATTCTGAGCTTTGGCTGAATAATAAATGGGTAAAAGCAACCCCTGTTTTCAACATAGAGATGTGTAATAAGTTTGACCTAAAACCAGTTGAGTTTAACGGTGTTACAGACGCTATTTTTCACGAGAAAAACAAGAAGGGAGAACCCCATATAGAATATATAAAATATCATGGAACATACGCAGATCTTCCGTTTAAAGAGATTATACAAGCCTTTATCGATCAATATCCAGTCACAAGCAAGTTAGTAAGATAGCTTCTTAAAGAAGATGCCACTATTTCTACTGTGATTCTCAGTCTTCTCTATATCATGTTCATTGTCCTAGATGTGGAAAAATAATTACTTCATTAAGTGTTTACTTTGATACATCTTGTCACGCTGTAACCATATCTACTTGAATGACGTATGTATGACCCTGACATATACTTAATTGTTAATGGAATAAATAATTCAAATGGCGTTATTTTGACTCATATGAAAGAATGTTACTGAAGTTTCATGGATACCATGCTTTTAATGTATTGTTTTCTTATTGTAATTCATGCTAAAAGATTTACCTCAAAAATTGTTGCGGGAACTTCTCAAAAATTCAAAACGAAGTGACAGAGACCTTGCCAAAATCCTCAAGGTTTCTCAGCCAACAATCACCAGAATTCGTCACAAACTTGAAAAGAACGGAATGATCCAGGACTACACAATCGTCCCGAATTTTAGAAAAATGGGTTTCGAAATATTAGCCCTAACCTTTGTCAAAATGCGTCCTGAAATTCTTACACCAGAAATAATGGAGGAAGCCAGAAAATATGCTGCAACGTGGCCCAATGCAATTTTTGCTTCTAGTGGCGCGCGCGAAGGTTTGGGCATGACTGGGATGATTATGTCTTTTCACCAAGACTATACAGATTACCATCGCAAGTTGAATCTGCTGAGAGTTGACTGGAAAGATTTTACTGAGGACATTCAGACTTTCGTTGTTAGCATTGGAGAAGGAGAATTTAAGAGATTTTCTCTAACATACTTAAAGGATATACCTGTATAGCTTAGCCCGTTAGCTCCGTACATTAGACTGACAATACTATTGGCGCCTCATGTAGACGAACGGCTTAATCTATTTTTTGTCAAATCTACTGTGGTCTCAACGACTTTTGCCGTTAAGAAACTTGGATTTGGTTTCTGCATGTCTGACTTCTACCCCTTCATCAATCGGCTTGAAGGGCACCCGATATTTCTTGAACAACCACACCAATTCTCTGAAGGCCTTATCGTTCACTTCAATTTCCACAATCTCTGACATTTCCTCTATCACCGCCGGATGTCTGGGATTAGCCTTACAGAGCATAACAAACTCAGTATCCTTATCAGACATGGGAGGAACCGCAACCATCTCCCATAAAGACTTCAAATCTGGAAAATTTCGAGGGGGATACCTCTTTATCCTAATTTTCTTCATCCTTCCTCCCTAGTCTCTCCTCAGCAGACACCTATAATTGAATTCTAAACGCTCATATAAACTGTCATGGTAGTGTTTTCTAGGCTATCTTTCTAGCTAACCTTTCGCGAGAACTTTCAGTCCACGAGACTTTAGAGGTTCAATGACGCTAGGCCTACCCAGGATAGTGAGCAAGCTGTAGCCAATCACCGTGACAGCAATGAGGCTACTGATGGTAATGCTAACACTCATCGCCAACCACGGAGGCATAAACGCTAAAACTTCCGGCACATCAAAGAACCACCACAAATATCCACCACCAACAATGAGCCCGATAGGCAAGGCACCGATTACACAAGCCAACAAACGGCGTCTCCAAAGCAATAACACTAAGCCAGCAGCAATAAAATTCGCAAAGGGTCCCATAATGATGTCCACCGGGCCCAAAAAATACATCATGTTACTCAAAACGTTACTCACAACACACCCAACAGTCACTCCAAACACTACTGGCCATCCTAACAACGCAGCTAAAGCAATCAAGCAATCTGCAACACGCAATTGTACAGGCCCAGAGACAAATGGATTACCAATCGAAAACATTTGAACCACATTGATAACCACGTACAACGCTGCGAAGACTGCCGTCAAACTCACGTCTCGACTATTCAATCTCAACTTTTCACCTCCCTACACCCGGGGTTTATACGGCGGAACGGGTGGGAGGACCCACTCACCCGCCGAAACCAAACTATTGAACGATGGGTTAATATTATTTTTCATAAACCGCAACTTGATGTTGTGTTTGAGAGGAGATGGAAGAAAAACTCTCCTAAAGCTGAGCGTACAGGCGTATCTATTTGGATCCTAATAACAGCAGAATGTTGAAAACAGTATTTTTTCCAAAAATCGCTTTGCCTGCAAAAATTCTTTCCAGGTTTTGTGTTTTTGCGTCCTAAACCATGTTGAGGCTATATGTAGCCCCCCTCCTCTATCTCAGAGAAGAAAGAAAATAAACTTAAACGCTTATAACAAACCTCTAACACCAAAACAATAATTAATAGCGCTCTTCAGAGGGGAAGGCATGAAGTTCACCCGAAACGTGAAAGCCATTTCAAAACTTTTTCTCATCCTCCTACTACTAACCGCCGCCATAATTGGCGCGATCCTATCCTACCTTTGGGTTTTAGGTTACTTTATAACCCTTGAGCGAGTTGTTCCAGAAAAAACCGCGGTGTCCATAGCGAATGTAACGTTTAACCCCCAAGACACATCCCACTTTAACGTCACCCTTCTCAACCCATCCTATTCCCCCTCAGACGCCAACATCACACAAATAGTCACATCAACAGAAAAAGGGGGAAAGGAAGTCATCCACCCCCTGATGTATGTAGAGCCTCAACTCCATTACAAACTTCCAAGAGCCAAGTCTGTAACTTTCACATGCGGTTGGAACTGGGCGAACTACACCGGAAAAACCGTAAAAATCATCGCTTTCATTGAAGACGGATCTGGTCCAACGTTCGAAATTAAACCACCTCTTGTGGACTTAAGCGTCACTGATGTCCGGTTCAACTCCACCATAAGCGTCACTCATTTCAATGTAACTGTTCAAAACTCCGCCACATCAGTCACATATGTCAACATTACCGAAGTAAGTGTAGATAAAGAAACTATTTCAGCTGGAAACATTTCAAAATCCCTTCCATATTCCCTTCATCCAGATGAATCAGTGCCATTACAATGCACGTTTAATTGGACCGCATACCAAAACAAAAGCGTAACAGTCGCAGTATATACATTGCAGGGCTACGTAGCATACTACACTCATCAAACTCCTAAACCCGTAAACCTAACCATCACCAACGTTCTCTTCAACATCACCGATACCACCCACTTCAACATTACAGTTCAGAACTCCGAAGATTCTCCCACATACGTTAACCTCACAAGCATAAGTGTAACCGTGGAAAACGAAACGTTCCCAGATGTACCAGTTGAACCCTCTCCAGACCTTCCGTATTCACTTTATCCTGGCGCCAACGTCACGTTTCTTTGCTCGTGGAACTGGACCGACTATCGAGGCAAAAACGTCACGGTTACCGTGTACACGTTACAGGGTTTCACGGCACAATACACTAAAGTCACTCCAGCACCGATAATCCTAGAGATAATTAACCTTATTTTCAACCCGCTTGAAACTAACAGCTTTAATGTTACCGTCAAAAATTCTGATTTTTCTGCTTCGGACGCTAACGTTACAGAGATCATCGTAACTGTGAACGGAATCTCAGAAACTATAACTGATGTGGTTCCCTCTCTTCAAGGAGGAGTAACTCTTCCCTCCGGTGTTAACCAAACATTTACATGTTCATGGAATTGGGCTGAGTATTCAGGAAAGAACGTTACAATTGTTGTGAAGACCCCAAAATATTCAGCCAACTCTTCCCTGGTTCTTCTTAAAGCCTTAACGATCACCAATGTTATTTTCAACTCTCTTGATATGGACCACTTCGTCGTCACCGTTCAGAATCCCACATGGCTTGATTTCACAATCACAACAATGAATGTCACTGTAGAAGGCGTTCCTTTAAACATAACTGGTTACGTGGTTCCCTCTCTTCCACGCATGCTTACCCCAGACACTAACCTTACATTCATGTGCGAATGGAACTGGGAGGGTGACCAAGGAAAGAACGTCACGATCACCATAGAAACTTCAGAAGGCTACACAACATCCCACACGCGTAAAATTCCCAGCGCCTAATAGCAACCTCAATTCAGAGAAAAGAAACTACCGATGCCTTTTTTCTAGACAATCTCGACGAACTTTCCAATTCTTTTCGTCAGAGCCTTTTTGTAGGCGAGTTCTGCCGTCACGGCGTCCTGTACCGCAAGGCCGGTTGAGGTGAAAACAGTTATTTCCTCTGGCGAGGTTCTTCCTGGTTTCAAGCCAGCTACTATCTCGCAGATTGCACCCCAAACATTTTGTTTTTTTATTATTCCTTTAGTTAATGGAACGTTAATTTCGCCGCTGTGAGATGCTTGTTCCCAATCGTCAACAATGATTTTTGCTCGCCTTAAAATGGTTGGATCTAGCTCTTGTTTGCCTGGTGCGTCTGCGCCTATGCAGTTGAAGTGCATGCCAGGCTTAACCCAGTCGTTTGAGACTATGGGCTTCCTTGAGGGTGTTGTTGTTACAACGATGTCGGCTCCTTCTACGGCGTCTTTGGCACTTTTCACAGGAACTATTTTTGCTACATTACTATACAGTGGTTTCATTTCAGCTACATATGCGTCTCTAGTCCTTTCGGTTCGACTCCAAACCCTAACTTCCTCAAGTTTCTTGTAGAGGGAGATGAGACCCATCAACTGCGTCCTAGCTTGTGCACCCGCTCCGACAAAACCCACAACCTTAGAATCTTTTTTGGCAAGATACTTTGCCGCTACTCCTCCTGCGGCGCCCGTTCTCATGTCAGTAGCCCAAGTTCCTCCCATTATCGCCATAGGCGCCCCATTTTTGGGATCCACCAAAATAATTATTGCCATAACCGTTGGGAGACCATGTTTGGTGCGGTTTTCTGGGTGAACATTGACTATCTTGACGGCGGAAATGTCAAGTTCCTCAAGGTATGATGGCATAGCCCTTAGGTCGCCTTTGTATTTCTTATAGAATAGGTATATTTTCGCTGGCATCTGGGCGTGGCCTAAGCCTTTAGCCTTGAATGCTGATTCGACGGCTTGCATAACTTCGTCCATAGCTAAGAGTTGTTTGACGTCTTTTTCCGTCAACAACAACGTCTTCATGGGCATCTCCTTAACTAATCGGTGTCCCCTCTTTTGGATCCCTAATAAGCTTGTAGAATCCTTCCATTATTCGCTTTGTAACTGGACCTGGTTTGCCTTTTCCTATTACCCGTTCGTTTATTTTTCTAATCGGTGTAACTTCTGCGGCTGTTCCTGTGAAAAAAACTTCATCAGCGTTAAATAATTCGTTGGGGGTAATGTTTCTTTCTATCACACTGTATCTTAGCTTTTCTGCCAGCCTCATGATTACAGTTCTTGTTATTCCGTCCAATGCTCCAGAAGAAATTGGAGGCGTAAAAATTTTTCCCTTCATTACCACAAAAATATTTTCACCAACCCCTTCGCAAACAAAGCCCGCTTCGTTCAAACATATGGCTTCGTCAGCACCCGCGATGTTAGCCTCGATTTTGCCTAAAATGCTGTTCAGGTAGTTTAGCGATTTTATCTCGTGGGTAGTCGCATCCACTGGATCTCTTTTCACCCAGACAATCATCGTTGTTATCCCTTTTTCTTTGACTTCTGGGGCATGTAAGTGTAACAGTGGCTCGGTTACAATGAAGACTGTTGGCTTAGGGCATTTTCTTGGGTCGAGTCCTAGGTCGCCAACTCCTCTCGTGACAACTAAACGGATGTAAGCGTCTTTGAGGTTGTTTTTCTTTAGTGTTTCTAGAACAGCTTTTGTCATTTCACTTTTCGTCATGGGTATTTTCAACATGATGGTATGCGCGGATCTGTAGAGTCTATCTATATGTTCCTTTAGTTTGAACACTATTCCGTTGTAGGCGCGTATCCCTTCAAATACTCCGTCTCCGTAAAGCAGTCCGTGATCGTAAACAGAGATTTTTGCCTCAGATTTAGGGTAGAACTTGCCATCGATATGAACGAGAAGCTCCTTTTGCATGTCATCTCCTCCAGAGGATAGATATTCCAGTCTTCTTTTGATATAGTTTTTGCAAAGTTATAAGGCAACCAAGCGACTTCGTCTTCTGTTTGGTGGTTGGCTAGAGTTTAGCAAACTCTTGCGCTGTAAATATGAATCCCATGCAAGAGGACACAATCAATATGATGCCTCCTATCATGAGTAGGAAAAGGCTTGCGCTCCAGAAAGCTACAGTGCCAAAGAACCATTGCGGTAGGCCATAGAGGATCTCTCCTGGATAAGGCGCCTTCCATAAGAGACCTAGAAAATTAAACGCAAGAATCTGTGACCCAATGAACATGCCGATCCCGTAAACCAACGCAACCATCGAGAGGAAGGCATGTGCTACAGGTTCCTCTTTATGATTTGCGAGAATGGAATAGATAAAAGCTGTCGCCGGACCCAATACTACCACTATCGCTTCCATGGTAGCGATGGACATAAATGGGCCTGGAAACGGGACATCCAAATCAAAAACGAGTCCAAGGGTCTGATGGTTAAATATAGCAATGGCCAAAAGTATTCCGCCGATGATTCCGACGATGGAGCCGACGAGCTTGAAAGGAATCGCGTTCCCCATGTAGACAGCAATAGACGCCATAGCAAGCACGGGACTTATTATCAACAGCATTACGCCAAGATTCATCTGAGAAACCATAAACATAGATCCAACGCCGAGACACAAGAGATAAAAGGACGCCAACAGGCTGCCCAGAAACATTACTCCCCGAGGACTACTCCCCCTATAATACTGAAGCCCCCCAATTATCAGGAAGCCGCCTACAATCATCAACAGGATCGAGGCCATAAGAAAAAGCGTTATGCCGGCAAGTTCACTAATGTTTTGCGCTGAGGAGATGGAAATCTGTGAGAAGCGATGACTCAGCAAAATTATGATGGGTATGTTAACCACAATGTAGCCGACGCCCAAAAGAGTCGCAGCCGCAAGAACCAATTTGCGAAGGGCAGATTCAACACCCCCAACGTCCGGCACATCTAAGGAAACACCCAAACGTAAACCTCCGTAACTATATAACACATCTACGCTAATGTGGAGTACTCTGTTTATTAAGTCTTACGATATAATTATATATATTCTTGAGCCATTGATTCTAGATTGACAAAGTGATACTTTCGTTTGACAGTCCGTAAGACGTTTCATAAGTCTGTAAGCAAGAGTGAGTGTGGTCTAAAATGTGCTACGATTTCGTTAATCTTCAGCCTGTAAACATAGTTAGAGAGGTTGAACGAGTAGTTTTTGGACTTATCAGAATGAGAACTGTGGTCTTTTGGATAGCAATTTTGGAAGTGTTAAAGCTTTGAATGGTTTATCCCTTGTTTTTTCCTTTATTTCGTTTATCAATTCTTGAAGCCGCATTTTCCTAATCTTTCTAGCCTTTCTATCTCTAACTGGAAGAATGCCTGAGCTTATTTCTTTCTCCCCAATTACAAGCACGTAGTTAATCCACTCTCTTTCGGCTTCTCTAACCTTTTTCTGCATTGTTAGGGGTCTGTCGTCCAGATCAACTCTTATGTTTTTGCCTCCAATTTCGTCCATTAACTTTTCAGCGTCCTTGAAGAATCTTTCAGACACTGGTATTATTCTTACCTGAGTGGGTGAAAGCCAGAGGGGCAGTGTGGAAACGTTTCCTTTTTGCTGTTCCCTGTGAGCCTTTTCCAGCATCGCGTATACGCATCTTTCGATGGCGCCGCTTGGGCAACAATGTAAGATTAAGGGATAGCGCTTCTCTCCTTTTTCATCGATGTAGGTTATGTCGTATCTTTCAGCGTTTTCAATGTCAATTTGGTCTGTTGAGAGGGCAGAAGCCTTATCCAGATTGTCCACGAAGTTGAACTCCCACTTTAATATGAAATAGAAGAATCTGCCTTCCCACATTTCGACCAACACAGGTTTGTTGATTAGCCTTACCAACGAAAGGATGAAATCCTTGTTTTCTTCGTAGAAGTCTTTGGTAAATCGTATCGCCAGCTCATAGTCTTCTTCTTTGTTCAGCTCCAAGCCTTCCTCTAAGACTTCCATGGAAAGCTTGAATCTGACGAGGAACTCCTGCTTCGCCTGATCTAAATCTGCGCACAGGGCGTGGCAGTCTGGCATGGTGAAGGCTCTAAGTCTTCTTAATCCAGCTAATTCGCCGCTTTTCTCTCTTCTGAAGCTGTATCTAGTTAACTCGTAGATTCTCAAGGGAAGCTGCCGATAAGAAAATTGGGCGTCGTGAACCATGAGGAATTGACCGAAGCAAGCGCTGAACCTCAAAAAGAAATCTCTTTTGTCTGACTTCAAGATGTATTGTCTCGCCGGGAATCTTTCAAGATAGTTCGCCATGCTTGGATGTTGGAGATCATACATAACCGGAGTTTCTACTTCCATACCTCCATACTCTATCACCTTTTGCGTTACAAATTGTTCCAGCAATGATTTGATCAAACTTCCTTTGGGGTACCATCTGAAATTGCCAGAGTCGCTGCCTGGCTCATAATCAACAATCTCCAATCTTTTCATCAGTTTTACGTGAGGCGGCGTCTGCTGGACTGTCCTCACCTTTTCTATCTCATATTGCGCAAACTTTTGCAGATTTTCATGCTTGGCAAAGTCAAATTCTTCCACCGGGACTAGTTTTCCGTCGGTCTGCAAGATGAACCAGAAAGACTTTAGCTTCTCTTTCGCCTTCAAAGCCTCTGGAACAATCTTTTCTTCCTCAACTTCACCCGGTAAAACCACTCTAAACTGCTCGGCTAAGGGATGTCCCTTTATGGAAATAGAAAATTTCTTGCACCAACCGAAAGGAGTTCTATGGGTTTCGATTCCCATCTCTTTGGCTCTTTTTTCCATGGCCTTGATGATCTTCAAGGCGTCAGCGGGTTTTGCCAAGGTGTTGCTTAAGTGGGCGTAGGGGTAGATCAGAATTCTGTTAACTTTCAATTTATCGAGGGAAGCTTTGGTTTCTCCTATTGCCCTTTTGGCAACATCCTCATCGTCTCCCTTTTCGATGCAAGTGAACAGAACAGCAAGTTCTTCGAGTCTTTGTTTCTTTTTCTCGTATTCCTCCGCGATGGCTATTTCTTTTTCTATTACTTCGTATTCTATGAAGTTCGAGTGTAATTGCAGTATTCTCAATTTCACCATCCTTCTTGCTGTTTGTTTTTTGTGTGACTCTACTGATAGAAAAGAGAAAATTGTACATTAGCCTTGCGTTGGAACGTCAGCTTTTATACCTCCATTTCTCCAGCATTTTATCCTTCTTAGTTTCCTTTTTGAATTCTTTATAGTGATCCTTGCAAAGGTAAGATCGTCTTGTCTCGCCAACTTTCAGTCCCGCGGCGCTTACCTTCTCTCTGGAAAGGGAGCGAACCGCCTCTTTGTCGCATCCGACGACGCTACATTTTACGCCCTTAGCAACTCGACCCAAGATAGCCCACCGACTCTCCATGTTAAATGTTAATTATCGCATATTAGACCAGTGCTCTATATTATTTCTTTTGAATGATCACATTTTTCCATAGGCCTTGCTTGCTCTCGCATAGATTTCTTTCTTTCCCCCGAACACCTCGGGTCCCACTCCTTCAACAAAGAAGGAGGCTGAAGCAGATCCAACACATGCGCACCATACCGGATCTTTTCCCCTAATATACTCAGCTAGGAAGGCTCCAATGAAGGCGTCTCCAGCTCCAGTGGGATCTCGGACAGTTTTTGGCTTGCAAGCTGGGATGTCATAAAGTTTTCCTTCAAAAAGCAGTTTGGAACCTTTCATCCCCATCGTTACGATGACTATTTTTGCTCCATAATAACAAATTTTTTCCATAGCCAACTGTAAATCAGCTAAGCCCGTTACCACCTTGATTTCGTTTAAGGACGATTTGTAGAGATCGATTTGCTCCAGAACTTGCTGGTTGTCCCACCTTTTCATGTGCATGTTTCCGTCAGTATCAAATTCTCTCACGAAGCCTTGCGGATCCAGAGACAATGTGTTTGTTGATGTTCGCAGTTTGTCAACGAGGTTTCGGGATATTTCGTTTGCGACGGGCGCTGTATGAATGACTTTGGCTCGCAAAGAGTTTGGTATATCTTCTGGCAGAATGGGGGGTGCTCGGCTTTTCAGTTGAAGCTGTCGCGTCCAGTTGGTATATTTCAAAATGAACCTTGTGGTTGAAGCGCCTTGGATCCTTTTTAGTCCAGACAAATCTACACCTTTAGCTTTCAGCCAGGCGATATGCCTACTTGAAAAATCTTCTCCAACTTTTGAAATCACCGAAACCCTTGCGTCCAGTTTTCTCGCTGCTACCGAAACGTAAGTTGGGGGACCGCCTAGTGTAGGTTTAGGCGTGGTTATTTTTGGCGAACTTATCAAGTCAATTGCGAAGTGGCCGACCGTAACTAAATCGAACATCTTTCTTAGTAATGGAGAACGATAGGTATATGTTGATTCTGGTG
>Ga0209636_10000424_pt1 | contig 40603 bp, 41 predicted proteins | sample DeeMarSWOR152_54_FD_187464 | JGI IMG/M metagenome (GOLD analysis project Ga0209636, IMG submission 187464) | Marine sediment microbial communities from White Oak River estuary, North Carolina - WOR-1-52-54 (SPAdes) (version 2) | ecosystem: Environmental > Aquatic > Marine > Intertidal zone >... | reverse complement strand
CCACACGCCCTTAGTAACCGTGATCTTATCATCCTCAAGCACATAGCCTATTGAAGCATAAAACTTAGGAATCCAGTACAGGGCGATTCCAGCAGCGACGAGAAGCGGCACCAAAGACAACAGCGCAACTAATACTCCAATCCACACCTCAACGTAAAGCAGGACAACCACAACAATCGGAATTAGCCACCAAAGAAAACCGCCCACCAACACAACCGCCAAATAAACCTGATAAAGCATCTTCAGCTCCGGATCAGCCCCAAACTCCCTCTCCACAGCCATACAAACACACGCCCATTAAAAACTGCGTCCACCTAAGCTTTAAACCTTTTTCGCGTGCACTTTTCCATAATTCTTATCTTATAGAGTTCTCGTAGTTGTTTTTGGGTTGGTGAGTTGGCGGACGGCTTTCGAGCATCTCGCTATGCTTGAGGAAATTCCGCCCACCACGCATGTTTGCAGCGCCTGTAGAGGGCGCAGGGTGAGAACCCTGGCAACGGAGCAGAAACGAAACGCCCACCAAGTGAAATGACCATGATACGCTAATCCTAAGGCGTTGAGGACGCACGGTGGAAACGGTGAAACGGCCGACCTGCAAGGTGAAAGGGCAAATAGGCGTCTATGACTTGTGCACGAGGCGCGGGTAGCCCGTTCAGCTGAATGCCGTCTAAAACAAAAGGCGGATTACAACCAACACACCAACCCGCTTACGCTTAAAAAATTAAATAGCAGTAACTACAACTGAAGAGAGGGAAACCATGTCGCTTGTACCAGCTTTTAAGTTAGGCTTATGGAACGCTTGGATCATTACAGTTTCAAGTTTTTTGATTACTATGCTGCCTTTGCTGATTGGCAAAGAAAAAACAAATAAGAGAGCGGAGGGAGAACCCAAATGGAACGAGCTTCGGAAAACCTACAAGATCTCAGTTTTAATTACTCACGCCGTAATCATGCCTTTCACTATTGGTTACAGTATCTTCTTGCCGCTGCAACTAAGCACAGTATGGCTCTATGTAGGTCTTGCCATTAGTATACTCGGTATAGTTATGGGGTTCATGGCTGGATTTGCCTTTGCTACCGCCTCACTTGATAAACCAATTAGCAAAGGAGCCTACCGCTTTTCAAGAAATCCTATGTACTTTAGCGCCTTCTTAGAGTATTTGGGTATAGGTATAGCCTCCGCTTCTTGGGTTTTTCTACTATGTGCAGTGGTATGGATAGTCTCATGGGACATAGGGTTGAATGAGGAGGAACGTATTCTTACTGAGAAGTATGGAGATGCGTACAGAGAATACATGAACAGGACCCCAAGATGGATAGGAATACCGAAATCAGAGAAAAAGCGATTAGCTTAACAGTTTTAACTCAGCTTTGTCTAGACAACTACCTCAGAACTTATCCACCGACACAATTTCCTTCAAGGACTTCCTCGGACCAGGACCAGCAAACCCCTCATCCTTCGGATACCCCAAAGGCGTAACTGCAACAACATTCGCACCCTCAGGAACACCTAAAACCCTCTTAACCTCCTCGTTGCTGAAATCTCCAATCCAACATGTACCCAACCCCTCCGCCCTCGCCGCAAGCACCAAATGCGTAAAAGCTATGGAAACATCCACAAGCATGCTAAAGCCCCCCATATACCGTCCCCTGTCATAGTCAATGTTACGCCCACAAGCCACAACCACCACAGGCGCCTCAGCGATGAAACTCTGATTCCCGCAAGCAGGCACCAACCGCCTCTTCAACCCTTCATCCTTCACAACTATGAACCTCCACGGTTGACGGTTATCCCCTGACGGTGCAATACGCGCAGCCTCTAAAACCCTATTTAGAACCTCTTCAGGCACAGGCTCCGACCTGTAAGACCGAATGCTCCTCCGAGTCCGTATCACCTCGTAAAAGTCCATTCTCCAATCATCCCCACCCCATAATACTTCAAACTGCTTAAAATATTAAATAGCACTTTATCCACAACCATTCTCATGGTCACGGAAATAGAAACAGAAATGGTCCTAAGGCTGATTGCGTCCTTCGCCCTAAGCGGACTAATAGGATTCGAAAGAGAAGTACGATTCAAACCCGCCGGACTAAGAACCCACATGCTGGTTGGAGCAGGCTCCACCGTCTTCACCGTTTTATCCCTATACGCCTTCCCAGACTCCGACCCAGCCCGAGTAGCCGCCTCCATCGCCGTGGGAATAGGATTCATCGGAGCAGGCACAATCTACAAATCAGAAAAGAAAATCGTAGGACTCACAACCGCGTCAACCCTCTGGATCACCGCAGCAATGGGCATGGCAGTCGGAGTAGGATACTACCTCCTCGCAACCGTTATTGCCGTACTCGCATTCCTGTTCTTAGAACTGACATATGCAGTATCGCGCGTGGTCGGCGTAGAAATAAAAAAGAAGAAAAAGCAGGAAAAATAAGGCGTAAGCCACTGCACAACCGTTGCCTTCAACCTACTGAGAATACTACTTCCATTAACCAGACTGAAACAGCACCCGCCACTAAGGGCTTATTTGAACTTCCATGATGTGACTAGTTACATCCGGTCGACCTTTAACGGCTACCACTCCCTTCAGATTCCAAGTGTTCCGTGCGTTATGACCACGATAACTTGGCGGGATGTTTGGCGGTAAAGGTATGCTGAAGGGAAACTGTTTATCAAAGCCCTTAGTGATACGCATTCTTCTAGCAACCGCGATCTTGCCTTCATACAACCTAGCGTTTTGTTCAGCCGTGACAGTGACCGCATCTTCTCCAGAACCTTTCTTTTCCATAGCCCTCGTCCATTCAGTCACCCATAATTCAATTCTCAATTCATCTGCATCAAATTCTTCTGATGAGGAAACGCTAATCTTGCCCTTCATAGGTTCGCTGAGGCTAAATTGCGGCTTGTCTAACGCCACTGACATCGTTGCTTTAGGTGCTCTAAACCTGTTTAAAACGCCCATAAGTCTTTCCCGACTCCCTTTGTTATACTTCTCTTTCATTCTTTATATAGGATATACGGGTGCGGACTAGATACGGGCATAAACTCGCTTTTCAGAGTATGTGCCCGTGGCCATCTCGTTTTCAATCTCTCGCAACAAAAGAATGCGCTGAAAGGTTGCAGGATGCGTCTGAAACCACCTGTTTATGGTCAACCATCTGGATTTCGCCTCCTTCTCCATGGCAAGCTCCAACTCTTTCTCGTCCAAGACACCATCACGGTCAAGGTCATACTCTTCTTTCCGGCTTACAATATTCTGACATTCTAGTCTTGCCAAGGCTTGGTCGCATATGTAGAGGGTTCTAGCCCCGTGAGGAGGAGCGGGCGACAGCGACAGCCCATAAGTTATTTTGGTAAGGGCACTTTCGAGTTGTCTGGGCGACTCAGTAACGTACGCTGAGTAGGCATCAGCATAATGCTCCCGCAGTCTGCTCAACCTCATAACAAGCAGAAGAGAAACTATGTAAACAACGTAAGAGACTGCGGCAACCGCCACGAGAGCAGCCCCAAGTCCGCCACCCTTCTTTCTACGCGCCCTTCCACTGATCCAAGCGGCTTCCATCGTTCCTCTTGAAATGAGGTAAGCTAAGAGCGGCAAAGCAGACAAGGCGGTCATCACGAGAAAATCTTTGTGTTTGACGTGTCCCAGTTCGTGTCCTATTACGCCTTTCACCTCATCTTTGTTCAAGTTTCGAAGCAAGCCTTCATGAACCGCCAGCGTGGCGTCTCCACTGGTTCTTCCAAAAACAAAGGCGTTAGGCGTCGGATTGGGAACAATAGCCAACTTAGGCGTTGGAATTCCGCTCTTCTGAGCTAAGTTGCTCACCGTAGATTCTAACCAAGGATTCTCGCCAGCCTTCAAGTAACGCAGTCTCGTGGACGCTCGGACTATGGCTGGACCTATCAGATACTCAATTAGTATGAAAAACAAGGCTAGAATAAAAGCCCAGATGAACGAAAGTCGAAGAATATACATTATTGTGGCTAAGAAAGCCGTGAATATTATTGCCACTAACATGATGGGAATAATCATAGCGACTCTCAATTGAGCTAAAGAAGCCAAGGTGTCGTCGTCACCTTCTCCAATGCGCCGTTTGTTAACTCCAACTTCGTCTCACGTTCTTTTATGACGCAAGTATTTAATTTTATGCGCGCGCACTACATGTTGGTACCCAATCATGTCAATAGTTGAGGAGATTCGTTGTTCTCACTGCGGTGCCCCACTTCAGTTCAGCCCAGGAGAGATTGTTGCCACCTGTCGTTATTGCGGCTTCACTCAGGTTATTGAAACTGGAAAACCGTTTGAGTTGGAACATTCCATGATTCTCAACGAGTACAAACCAGAACAAATAGATGAACTCCTCCGCGATTGGATGCGAGGGGGCTTCCTAAAACCAGCCGACTTGGCAAGGTCGTCTAAGATTCAGGAGAAAAACTTGACCTACCTGCCGTTTTGGGTTGTTTCTGTCGCGGCTTCGAGCACTTACAAGGGCGTTTTTGAACGACTAACTCCACCAGTTGTGAAGGAGGGCAAAATCGAGAAAAAGTACAGTTGGTTAGTTTTGGCTAGGAAAGCCACAGACTTCCCTACACGAGAATATGAGGTGCCGTTAGAGGGCAAGATTCCGTATGACTTCAGAAAAATTGAGGGCTTCGCTAAGGTGTTAAACAGTGAAATCGAACGCGACGAAGCTGTGGAAGCGGCTAAACAGCAAATTGAGAATCTACATCAGTTTTTGGTGAAGCAAGACGTGGACAAAATCATTGAGATGAAGACTGATTTTGACATAGGCGACATGGTTTATCTGCACGCCCCTGTCTGGTTCATAATTTACGAGTATAAGCGCGAACGCTTCAGCGTTTTCTTGGACGGCGCAACCGGCTTCGTCATAAAAGGAATTATTCCATCAACGAAGTTTGGACTGATTTAAATGAAGATGAACGAAAAAGAGGGTATTTGCGCGCAATCTAATAGGTAAAATCAATATTACCTAATGAGACATGAACCCCCTCTGCAACTCAACAACTTCACGGCTGCTCTTCGCCCTGGCGTAAGCCACCAAACGAGCCAAATTCAACTCCAAAAAAGAAAAACCCCACTTAAACTTCGAAAGCAAAATCTTGGCCTCCTCCATGGAACCCACAATATAAAGCGCCGAAGCCAAAGCCTCCACCGTACTAAGTTTACCCGCCTTACCAAAATTCACAGGATTAGCCGCAACCAAAAAAGGCAAACAACGCGAAACACCCCTCAAACGCAACCTAAAAACCTCCTCAGCCTTAACCCAACTGCAATCAACAGCCACCAAACCCCGCTTAACAACCCTAACCCGATCCGAAGGAGAAAAAGCCACTTCGCTGAAAGGATCCAAAACCACCGAACCCAACGGAATATCCCTAATGCGACGAAGAACCCTAACTAAGCCAAACCTGCCAAGCTTAAGCGCCGTACACTTCTTCGGATCATCCTGCCCCAAATGATAAACAAACAGCCTAAGAGCCATCGCTAACCGCTTCGCAACTCCTTATGCGCCATAGGACAATCCAAAACCTTGGGGATCCAATCTAATAAATCCGTGGGAACCATATGAAAACCTTTCTCGCGCTGAACAAAATCCCCAGCAGCACCGTTAACAAAAGCCCCAGCCACAGCCGCCTCAAAAGCGTCAACCCCCTGAGCTAGAAGGGCACCAACAATCCCGGAGAGAACATCACCAGTTCCGCCAACAGTCATCCCCGGGTTCCCCGTGAAATTAAGCTTAACCCGAGAACCATCAGAAACCACGTCCACGTGCCCCTTAAGCAGAATAACAGCCCCGAGCTCTTTGGCAACCTTCCGCACCGCCTCCACCCGCCCCTCTAAGCCCTCAGGCAATTCCTTCCCAACCAGCAATGCAAACTCGCCAGCATGAGGAGTCAAAACAGCAGGCGCCTTAAACTTCCACTTAAACTCAGCGAAAGCCTTAAGCCCATCCGCGTCAAGCAGAACCGGAATCTTGGCTTCCTCGGCAAGACGCAGAACCTCCTCAACCGCCTCCTTAGTTTCCTTATGAAGATCCAGTCCAGGACCCACAGCAACCGCATTCGTCACCTTCAAAAACCTTCGAAGGACCGCCACATTAGCAGGATTAAAATGGGCCCCTTCAAGCTTCAAATTAATCAAATTAGGCGACAGAGAAGACAGAGCGTAAGCCGTCCGTTCGGGCGCTGCAACATAAGCCAGGTCAACGCCTGTGCGCAGTGCAGCTAAAGCCACAAGGGCAGGAGCGCCAGAGTAAATTTCGCTTCCACCGATCACTAAGAGGCGCCCGAAATGACCCTTATGCGCCTCAGCAGGACGAGGCTTAACCGCCAGTCCCACGTCGCCTGGACCCGCGAACCCCTCAAATTCAGTAGGTAGACCGATGTCCCTAACTAGCAGCTCACCCACGTACTTCTTCGCCTTAGCCGCTGACAGACCCGGTTTCGCCTTATGAAAGGTAATCGTCAATTCCGCCTTCACAGCAGCGCCTAAAACCCGCCCAGAATCAGCGTCAAGACCCGTTGGAACGTCCACAGCCAAACGGAAAGCTTTCAACCCGTTAATTTTCTTCACCAACTGCAGAACTGGCGGACGCAAGTTGCCTTTCAAACCAATCCCAAGCAGGGCATCCACAACCACATCAGCCTTAACGTCGGGAATCACAGCTGAATCATACACCTCATGCACAGGAATAACTGCTTTCAAAGGTTCCAGCGCACACCAGTTTTTACGCGCCTCCTCGTCTAAAATGGCTGCCGGTTTTCCAGCAACCACAACCTCCACCTTGAAACCTAAACATGCAAGCTGGCGCGCCGCCACGAAACCGTCCCCTCCATTTCCGCCCAGCCCACAGAAAACGGCGATTTTCGCCTTGTTCGGTTTGAATCTTGAGGCTATTTCTCGTGCTATGTTGCGTCCAGCGTTTTCCATGAGTTGCAGCCTTGAAACTCCGAAGTATTCCGCGTTTATTTCTAAAGCGCGCATTTCCCTTCCAGTTATCACTTTTTCGCTCGGCATTTCCTTCATCCTCCACAGGCTATAGAGCAAAAATATTTTAGGAGTGTCGACTTACGGTAAATCGAAGGAGGTAAGTGTATTTATGCCTGTCGCTTTCGTGCTGATAAACACGGAAATAGGTGCTATGGAAGAGGTTATTAAGGCTCTCAGGAAAATTGGAGGAGTGGAGGAAGCTTACGGCGTCTATGGAGTGTATGACATAGTAGCGAAGATTAAAGCAAAGTCCATGGATCAACTTAAAGAAGTTGTGACGTGGAACATACGCCGGATAAATCAAGTGCGATCCACTCTGACCATGATTGTCATCGAGGAAAAGTAACCTCACCCTCGCTCTTATTTCCTTCAGCCTTAACCTATATCAGAAGGCTTTCAATTCGCTTTCAGTGTGCTCTTTCTTAATCCTCACAGGGAGACGTGCAAGACGCGGTGAAAAAGGGACGGTTCATTAAGCTTCATATTGGATTTGATGATACTGACTCGCCGAGGATGGGTTGCACCACTTACGTGGCCGCTCTGCTCGTTGAGAAACTTTGTGAACTCGGAGTTTCGTTTCTTGATTATCCGAACCTTGTTAGGCTTAATCCTAATGTTCCTTGGAAGACGCGGGGCAACGGGGCGCTTTGTTTGAGGGTTCAGTGTCCCTTGGAACTCGTGGAAGAGATTGTGGGTATCGTGGTTGACACGGTTGAGGAGAACTCGGATTTAGGCTATGCGGGAACCGATCCCGGCGCTGTTTTTCTTTTCAACGATGTGCCTGGGGAGGTTAGGATTTTCGCTAAGAACACCATTCAGGGTTTAGTTAAACTGGATGATGCCTTGAAGCTTCTCACTAGGTTTGGGGGTGAGGCGGTTGGTTTCAAGCGTGGTCGCGGTATCATTGGCGGTTTAGCGGCTGTTGGCGAAACCCTAGAGGACGACCATACTTTCGAGATTATAGCCTATCGGACGCCGGAAAACCGCGGCACTCTCCGAAGATTAGACAACGCATCCATTGTGGAAATGAATGAGAAAATGGCGGATTTCACCTTTAACAACGTGGATTCCGAGACCGGGAGGGTTCTCATAACGCCGAGGGGACCGGACCCCATTCTGTTCGGTATTAGAGGGGAGTCTCCGGAGGCGGTTAAACAGGCGTTTGACATGGTTCGCCCCGAGGAGGAGGTTGAAAGGTGGGGTGTTTTTCGAACTAACCACGGGACAGACGCCCACTTGCGGACAATTAAGGCGATAAGTGAGATGCAGCCCTTTAACCCCGTGATCGTGCGGGGAACTGTGGATAGCGAGCCGCGGGTTATCCCTGGGAGTCACGTCATTTTTTCGGTTAAGGATGAAACTGGAAGGGTGGACTGCGCGGCTTACGAGCCCACTGGAGGCTTACGAAAAGTTGCGAAGAGCCTAATTTCAGGGGACTTCATGGAGGTTTACGGTGGCGTCCGTCCAGCTTCTTCGAAGAATCCGATTACGGTTAACCTTGAGAAACTTCGGGTTCTGAAACTAGCTCCAAAAATTGTCTTCCATAATCCTCTGTGTCCTGAATGCGGCAAGCGAATGAAATCCATGGGGAAAGACAAGGGCTTTAGGTGTGATAAGTGTGGTTTTCGCGATTCGAAACTGAAGAAGTTAGCTGTTGAAAACGAACGCCTACTTAAGAGAGGGCTTTATGTTACGCCTCCGCGGTCTCAGAGGCATTTGACGAAACCGCTCTGCAGATATGGAAAAGAAAAATCAAAGGCACCGAAGGAAATAATTAGAGGCTGGCATTTTCCCTGAAAAGCTCACAGAAACTTGCTGTCTTCCCATTGCTGTAGGGCTTTCTCACACCGCTTCCTCGTGACGTTGTCTTTGCTTTTGTTTTTAAGCGCCTTTAAGAATTCTATGCCTTTTTGAACTGCAGTGGCTTCTGCCGTGCCTCCGAAGTAGGGTTTGCCTTCTAGATAGTCTTTCATTTGCTGCGCCTTTTGAATGAAGAAATTGGCTGCATCAATGGGGTCGGCGACGGCGTGGTTGTTCGCCCAGATGGCGGCGTCTGCCTCGCGGAGTTGGCTGAGGCCCTTGATTTCAACGATTTTTCTAATGTATGTCCGCAGGAAGTTGTGGTGTTCGGCGGTTTCAATGAGTTTCAAAGCCTCCTTTACGTTTTCTTTAAATCGGGGGCTTCCGCTCACTTTTAGGCGGTGCTTGTAGCCCTTCTCAATAAGTTTCCGCGCTGCTTCAACCTCTTGAATGGTAAACACTTTTTCAGGAAACTTCACTTGCCCCATGCCCGTTTACCCGTTTGTGTTCAGCATATATTTGTTGATTTTGATGTAAAACTTTTTTAAGGTTGAGCAAGATTCTTTGTAAGGAGGGTTTTTTGATGCCCACCGTTAAGCCAAAGATCAGAATTGAAAACGTGGTCGCCTCCGCCTCTCTAAGACACGGCATCGACTTGGGCGCAGTGGTTCAGGCTTTCCCTGATGCGGAATACCGCCCAAAAGAATTTCCCGGGCTGGTTTTCCGATTGAAAAAGCCGAAAACTGCAACTTTGATTTTCGCTTCGGGCAAAATGGTTTGCACTGGAGCAAGATCGGAGGGTGAGGCGAGAAGAGCGCTCGTAAATGTGGTTAGAGACTTGAAGAAGGCGGGCATAATTATCGTGGGCAGACAAGAAATAAAAATTCAGAATGTGGTCGCTTCTGCCAACCTCAGCGGATGGGTGGACCTCATGGGCTTATACGAAATTGAAAGAGACATGCGTGGAAGAATCCTATACGAACCGGAGCAGTTCCCCGGACTTATATACCGCATGAACGAACCAAAAGTGGTGCTCCTTCTCTTCGCAAGCGGAAAACTGGTTTGCACAGGCGCCAGAAAAGAAGAAGACGTTTACGAAGCGGTCGACAAAATCCAAAAGAGACTTGAAGAACAAAAACAAATACACTACACGTAGTAATGTTGATTTTGAGGCTGAGGGCATAAGGTATTAAAGCCTTCAGCGGTAACCCCTATTACGGGTGCAACAATTGGTTTTGCCTGGTAAGATTTTCAAGCTTAGGGAAGCCGCAACATTTGCTGGTTTAACGGAGAAACTTCGGGGATACCGCGTTGTTGAGGACTTCGCTGAAGGCCAGCACAAGTTTGACCTCGCCACGGAAATCACCAACTTAAGCCGAGATGAAAAAAGCCTGACAGGTCTCTACTCGCATGACGCGGTCTCATACGTTTACCACCGGGGCAAACGAGTTCCAATCCCCACCACCACTGAGGCGATGTTCAACTTCACCGCTCAAGAAGGCGATGTTATACTCTCGGTTCTGCAGGAGAAGTGGACAGCGGGCAGAATCGCCAACGAATTCAGCAAAATTCTCTTTGAAAGAAAGGGACAAATCTCAGAGGCGGAGATTCCGCCGGATGCCTTGCGGTCTTTTCATGAACAAAACCCCGGAGGCACTAAGGTTGCGTTCTTCGAAGGCATGGGCATCCCTAACTTGGATAAACTCTCTCTGTATGGACCCGACCTGATTGAAACCGAACTTTTCGACGAGTACGCCTCTAGGGGCAACCTCTGGTACATCGTAATGACCTCGAAAAAGCACGGTCACGTAGTCGGCATAACTCGAAACGCCATCGTTGTCATATTCAACAAGGTTACTCCAAAGGAGTACTTGGACTACGTCACCGACGAAGTTTTCCCGCTCATAGTGTAAACCTTGAAAGTTGAGGCTTTCATCATGGACGCGGCTTCAGCAACTTGGAAAGAATGCGAAGAATTTCTGCAAAAAGTAAAAGTGGCAATTCTCCCCGTCGGCAGCGTTGAAGAACACGGTCTCCACCTACCCCTGAACACGGACACCGTCGCCGCCTACGAGATCGCCCGCCTAGCAGCACAAAAGAAAAGCGCCTTGGTGTTACCCCCAATCACGTACGGCGTATGCCGAACCACAAGCGGATTCCCGGGCACCATCACCTTGAGCTTCGACACAATGCGGGGAATGATAAAAGACATTCTGGAGGAGTTAGTTGACCAAGGCGTGAAAAAGATCATCCTTCTTTGCGGTCACTGGGGAAGCAGCCACATGACAGCTCTGAAAGAGGCGTCCCGCACAATTAAACAAAGAAAAAGTGAAATTGAGATACTCGTAATTCCGCTCTCCGCTCTCTTAGACGACGAGGCTAAAAACGTGTTGGAAGCGGAGAAAGCCGAGGCAGGTCACGCAGGAGAACTGGAGACTTCCCTCATGCTTGCGTTGAAGCCGAACGTCGTGAAGATGGAGAGGGCGGAAGGAGAGCATCCGAAACTCCCCCAGTTCGCTGTTGAAACCTCGGGCAGGAAATGGATGAAAACAGGGGTTATAATGGGAGAGCCTCAGCTTGCCACAGAAGAGAAAGGAGAGGTTATCCTCCGCCGCCTAGTTGAAAATCTCGCTGGATTAATTTGAACTGGGCGAGTTTAGAAGGAAAAGCAATTATATACCGGGTTTTTGACTAATAGTAGATTCGAGGGAGCATGTTTTGATTTCGGCATGTGTGTTGATAAGGTCTAGACGCGGAGAATTCGACGAAGTCGTGGATAGGATTAAACAGTTTGATGTTGTCAAGCGGGTGTTTCCGGTTTTAGGAAGGTTCGACGTTGTGGTTGATGTTGAAGCCCCAGATATAATTACAATGGGAACTGCAGTGTTAAGAATGGGGAAGATAGCCGGAGTGGTTTTCACGGAAACTCTAGTGGAAGTTCAGCATGAGGAGGGTTGAAGCGTGCTTAATGCTTGCGTATTATTGAAAGTGGCGCCGCCTAAGGCAAATGACATTCTTGAGGCGGTTCTGAAGGTTAACGGCGTCAAGAAAGCCTACTTCGCCTACGGCAGGTTTGATATTGTCATATTCCTTGAGGCTGAAGACTACAAATTGTTGAGGAGAAAAACCGGACAAATCAACTCCATCGAGGGCGTAAGAAGCACCGAAACACTGGTGGAAGCTTAGGCTTTCTATTACGCTTTAAGAATCTCTGAGATTTTCCGTTCTATGTCCTCTTTCTCAGGGAGGGCAGTTTGGCGGTCTACTTCCTCCCCATTGTTAAAATATAGAAGGGTGGGTACGCTCATAACGTTATAATCCACCCACTTCTTTGTGGTCGTGATGTCCATTTCGTAAACATACACCCGCCCTTGGAAGTTTTCCGAAGCTTCCTTTAACCGCGGTTTAAAGGCTCTACATGAGGGGCAGTTAGGGGAGGTAAACATTACAACCACGGGTTTGTTCGATTTAAGAACCAACTCTTCGAAGTCGTGGTCATCTACTTCTCTGAAGCCGACGGCTTCTCCAGTGCTTTTGCCCAAGAAAAACCTTGAAATCTTATCGAAGACGCTTCCGTATTTCTTGTAGGCTATCCGGTACCCTAAGTCCTCAAGCCTTTTCTCCAGTTCAGGGACGCCGATCTTCTCCGGATCGTAAGTCACAATCACTTTTTTCATGAGGAAGTTCACACGGGCTTCTTTGACACCCTCAAGTTTCTTCAATTCCTTCTCGATGATTAAAACGCAGGTTGGACAGTCCATCTCCGTAACCGGAAAAATCTTACGCCGCTGTTCTTCCGTCAAGGCTATTTCCGCCCTTCCCTTTTTAGCGCGGGAGGAACCGCTTCAACAACAGAGAGTTCGAGACCACCGTGACAGAACTTGAAGCCATAGCCGCAGCTGCAAAAATCGGGTGCATAAAGATGCCGAAGGGAGCTAGGATGCCAGCGGCGACAGGTATGAAAGCCGAGTTATAGAAGAAAGCCCAAAACAGGTTCTGCTTAATCTTGCTCACTGTTCGCTTACTCAGCTGAATCGCCGTCACCACATCCATCAAATCGTCCTTGATCAACACAATTCCGCCGGTCTCTAAGGCTACGTCAGTTCCGCTGCCTATGGCTATGCCCACATCTGCCTGCGCCAGTGCTGGAGCATCATTAATCCCATCCCCAACCATAGCAACAATTTTTCCCTCTTGCTGCAGCTTCTTAATCTCGTTTGCTTTATCTTGCGGCAATACCTCAGCTAGGTAACGGTTAACGCCGGTTTTCTTGGCTATGGCAGCTCCTGTGCGTTTGTTGTCCCCAGTAAGCATAACTACCTCTAAGCCTAATTTCTGCAGTCGCTTAACGGCTTCAACCGCATTCGGCTTCAAAGTGTCCGCAACAGCTATGATGCCCTCAACTTTTTTGTCAACCGCCACAAAAGAAAGGGTCTTTCCCTGATCGAAGAGCAGTTCAGCCTTTTCCTTCACTTCTTTACTCATCTTTGTTTTCTCGTCTTCCATAAGTTTCAACGTGCCTAGCGTTACCTGTTTACCTTCAACGTTGGCTTTAACGCCGTGACCTACAACCGCCTCAAAGTCAACCGGCTCAGCAAGTTCGATTTTTTTCTCGTTTGCCTTATCCACTAACGCCATCCCGATGGGATGTTCAGAATGCCGCTCAGCGGAAGCCGCCAAAAACAACAACCTGTCCTCGCCGATGTTCCCTGCGACTATGATGTCTGTCACAGAAGGCTCTCCCTTTGTCAATGTTCCTGTCTTGTCGAAAACGATGGTTTGAACTTTATGAGTCTTCTCTAGGTGTTCTCCGCCTTTGATTAGAATGCCGTTCTCCGCTCCCTTTCCAGTTCCAACCATAATAGCGGTTGGCGTTGCTATGCCTAAAGCGCACGGACATGCAACAATAAGAATCGAAATTAGGATGGTAAGGGCGAAAGGGAAGCCCGCTTCTCCGATGAAGTACCATACGAGAAAAGAAACAATGGCTATGGCAAAGACAGCTGGCACAAAATATGAGGCTACTACGTCAGCTAACCTTTGGATGGGCGCTCTGGATATTTGAGCCTCCTCCACGAGCTTTATGATCTGGGATAAAGTTGTATCCGCTCCAATCTTGGTTGCCCTAAACTTTAGCATTCCAGCCTTGTTTATCGTGGCACCGATTACCTCGTCTCCGACCCCTTTCTCAACCGGAATGCTCTCGCCCGTGATCATCTTCTCATCCACCGCGGAGTGCCCGGCTACAACTACACCGTCTACGGGAACCTTCTCGCCGGGGCGAACAACCAAGATGTCTCCTACCTGCACTTGTTCCACCGGAACTTCTTCTTCCTTTCCGTTTCTGACGACTCTGGCTAAGGGCGGCTGGAGGTCCATCAGTTTTCTTATGGCTTCTGATGCTTTTCCTTTTGCGATGTCCTCTAGGAGCTTGCCCAATAGTATGAGGGCTATGATTAGAGCGGCAGTGTCAAAGTAAACTGCGCCGTCTGGGAAAACTTTTGGTGCGAAGGTGACTATGGTGCTGTAGAGCCACGCGGCGGTGGTTCCTGTGGCGATTAGGGTGTCCATGTTGGCGGCTCTGTTCCTTATGGCGTCAACGGTTCCCTTGTAGTATCTCCATCCTGCGATGAATTGGACGGGGGTAGCCAGCAAGAAGAGCAAAAGGTGGTTGAGTGAAGTGGGCAGAACCTTGACGAAGCTGAAGATGAGGGTTAGAATTCCCAAGGTTAAACTGAAGGCAACTAGGTACTTCAGGTTTCGAAGTTCCACCTCAGGCTTCAAAAAGGTCCTGAGGCAACTTTCACTGCAAAAATAATACGTCTTACCCCTGACTTCTGCCTTTAACGCGGCTTTCTTTTCGTCCACATACATGCCGCAAACTGGGTCCTTCGCCAATACCGCCGCTCTCAACAGAGAGTTTTTATCTGACCTTCTTTAAGTTTCTGTTCAAGTTAAGAAACGCAAAAAGCACCGAGAAACATCTGGAACGAAATGAGATATGAACAGAGAAAAGCGGCTTGGCGTAGGTATAGTTGGATGTGGTTCAATAGGGACAGTTCTAGCTCATGCCATTGATGAAGGAAAAGCCGGAGACGCTCAGCTGGTTTACCTTTACGATCGAACCTTAGCCAAGTGCGAAAAACTCGCCAGCACGTTAGCTGAAAAACCGAGGTGTGCAAGAGATTTTCAAGAGTTAATTGACTGTAACAAGGTGGATTTGGTTATTGAGGCAGCCTCGCAAGGAGCGGTTAGACAGTACGCTCTGAGGGTTCTTAAAGCAGGAAAAGACCTGATGATTATGAGCGTAGGCGCCTTAGTTGACGATAAGCTAACTGAAGAAATCAGGCGGTTAACAAGGAGCACACGGAGAAAAGTTTACCTCCCATCAGGGGCAATAGCTGGTCTTGACGGATTGAAAGCGGCTGCAATAGGCAGAATAGACGAGGTTGTCCTGAAAACGAGAAAACCGCCTGAAGGACTAAAAGGCGCCGTCTACATTGAAAAAAACAAAATTGACCTCACCGCCCTAAAGAAACCTAAAGCGGTATATGAGGGACCGGCAAAAGAAGCCTGCAGGTTGTTTCCGAAAAACGTGAATGTTGCGGCAGCCTTAAGCTTAGCTGGAATTGGATCAAAGAAGACAAGAGTTCAGATAATAGTTGACCCCTCGATTACAGAAAACATCCATGAAATCCACGTGAAGGGCGAGTTCGGTAAACTAACTGTGCGAACAGAAAACGTGGTTTCCCCGCTTAATCCGAAAACCAGCGCGTTGGCAGTGCTTTCAGCCATCACGACTTTGAAGAGCATAACAGAAGATCTCCGAGTTGGCACGTAAAAACTGAAAAAATGAGAAGAACTAAATTAAACGCCACTTGTTAAAGATTCAACATGATGGAGACCGAGAAGATGAAGAAGATAGGCATAATCACCAGCGGCGGAGACGCGCCTGGCATGAACGCCGCGATTAGAACAGTTGTTCGCCTTGCCCACTCAAAAGGCTTCAAACTTGTCGGTTTTGAAAGAGGCTACGAAGGCCTGATAACGAACACTTTCAGACCCATGGGACCTCGATCAGTAGGCGGAATTATAAATCGCGGAGGAACAATACTTTACACAGCGAGATGCCCAGAGTTCGAAAAGAAATCAGGGATGCAGAAAGCCGCGGAAAACTTGGAGAAAGACAAGATTGATGACCTTGTCGTAATCGGCGGCAACGGCTCTTTTCAAGGAGCCTACGAGCTCAGCAAAATATGCGATACTGCCATCATCGGTGTTCCCTCAACGATTGACAACGATGTTTTTGGAACCGAAGAGACGGTAGGTTTCGACACCGCGGTGAACACCGCCATGGAGCAAATAGACAAGATCCGTGACACCGCTGTTTCTCATGAAAGAATTTTTGTCATAGAGGTTATGGGTAGAACCCGCGGTTTCATCGCCCTTGCAGTGGGGTTAGCCGTCGGAGCCGAAATAATACTTGTTCCAGAAGTCAAATTCGACGTGAACAAAATCTACGATACACTTGAGGAGAACCATAAGAAAGGAAAAAAATCCAGCCTCATCGTAGCTGCAGAAGGAATAGGAGACACCCATAAACTCACAAAAGAGATCAGCCAACACACCGGATACGAGGCTCGGCTAAGCGTAATAGGCTATGTGCAAAGGGGCGGAAACCCCACAGCCCGCAGCCGATTTCTAGCCAGCCTATTCGGATCTAAAGCCGTTGAAGTGCTTTCTAATGGAGAGAAAGATAAGATAGTTGGACTGCAAAACGGCAAAATAGTCACAGTGTCTCTTGAAGAATCATGCGAAACGATCAAGCCTTTAGACGAAAAAATACTTCAACTCGCTAAAGAACTAGCAATTTAAACTGGCGCTCCGGCGAGACTCGATAGAAAGCATATCCCTAACTCACAATAAGAAAAAATTCTTAAGCGAATCGGCATAATTGCGAGCTATATGTTTCTGAGAAACGTTGACTCGCCGCAGACTGAAGGAATTTCCATTGTTCTCACTGGATCAGCTACAGACATGAGCGACTTTAAGCTCAATCCTTTTCTAGCGTTCACGGGAGGATTCCCAACCGGCATTGTCCCAAGGAGCGTACTCAGGAAACATTGGTACCCGCCAGTGCCCAACAACGGGGATGGCACTGCCAAATATGCGCCCTATGGAATGCGAAAAATTGAAGCCTTACTAATTAGAGAGTTTGGCGCACAAAATGTTGCGGTCGTGCATCCGGATAATCTAGAGAAGGTTGTGGGACCGAAAACAAAAGTTATTGGAATATCTTCCATGGAGCCGGCTGGAACAGGTTTTGTCAGCCGAACCTACACATCTCTCGTGGGCTTTGGCGGAGAACCCATGGCAGCTGCAGAATTCAGAGAAATGATAAACAAGCCTATTCTGCGAAAATGGGGTGCTAAAATAGTTCTCGGAGGCTCAGGCGCATGGCAAATCCACAGGGCAAAGTTGCAGGGGAAATATGGAATAGACTGCATCGTTATGGGTGAAGCTGAAAAGACAGCTTTGAAGATTTTTCGCATGGCTGTCAATGGCGAGGAACTTCCAAAGGTAGTTGAAACCGAGCCGCCTGATCCAGAGGACATTCCTTGCATTGTGCACCCGTCGATTTTTGGCACAGTGGAGATTACACGCGGCTGCGGTCGCGGCTGCAAATTCTGCTCGCCAACATTGAGAAGGCGTTACTCCTTCCCTTTAGAACACATCTTGAAAGAAGTAGAATTGAACGCGAAAAACGGCACAAAAATGATCATCTTAGCGAGCGACGACATTTTCTTGTATCGGTCTAAGGGAAGGTTTCTGCCAAATCGCGAAGCCATTGTCACGTTGATTAAAAAAATTGCTGCTGTGCCTGACGTCAGATATGTTCAACCGGCTCATGCGTCGTTGGCGCCCGTTGTCTATGATCCTAAGATGGTTGAAGAGATTGGTCCGATTCTTCTTGAGAAATCGCGATGGGTTACAAATGGCACTAGGTACACCTCGGTCGAAATCGGCATAGAGACGGGAAGCATTCGACTTATGAACGAGCATATGAAGGGCAAAATGTTGCCATACAAACCCGAAGAATGGCAAGACGTCGTGACGAAGGGAATTGAAATTATGAACGAGAACAGTATTTGGCCATTGGCAACATTGATCACTGGTTTGCCTGGTGAAACCGAGAAGGACACGATTGCGACGCTTGAACTACTGGACAAATTGAAACATAGCAAAGTATTCTATGTACCTTTATTGTTTACTTCAGAAGAAGACTGCATGCTCAGAGAAGCACGGCACATGGATTTGAAACATTTAACGCCACTGCAATGGGAGCTTATAACCACATGCTGGGAACGCAACATAAAGATTTTCACCCGAAAGAACTTTCACTGGAAACTAAGGCTTGCTACAATGGTTTTCTATGCACTGTATTACCGATGGAAACACGGAAAGAAAGTTTTGAGGCCCATAATGAAGTTCTCAGGATGGAACAGATATCCTTCCAAATGAGAAGCTGAATACCTTAAGAACCTAAAATGCATCCACTTTTGCATTGAGAAAACCAGTCTTTAGCTGAAATGGTGCTCCGTAATGGATCCAAAGAAAGGACACTGTAATACAATAACATTGGAATGTTTTGAGCCGCTTATGAAGGCTATAAGTCTATATGAAAATTTTGGATTCAGGAGAACGAGGAGAAAAAGGAATCTTTACGTATAAGAATCTTCGAGATGATAAGGCGGGTGAGAGTTTGACTCGCAAAAATATGCTAGTTGATGCGTTTGTAAACTGGTTATTTACATTGTTAATTTTGCCTTTAACGCTGATTTTTTTGATTCAGAATTTTGGATTGGAATTTGTTACCAATGATTACTTCAAGCTGATCTTAGAATTTGTATTTATTGGGATGCTCCCTTTGATAATCGTTTTCGTTAGAAAAGAGTGCTGGAAAGATTATGGATTTACCTTGATAAATTGGAAGAAAAGTGTGGCTTATGGGTTAGTCTTGGCAGCTCCGTTTATGATAATCAGGGTTTATGCTTATCTCTTCTTGGATTATGTCGGATGGTCTTGGAATCTAAACCCTCCAATGTTCTTGTCATTCTTACTTGTTTATGGTCCTTTGGAAGCATTCTTTATTGTTTTCTCGGTTCACAAAATTGATAGAGGGTTGTCATCTGAAAAGCTAATTTCTAAAGGGTTGATTTTGAGTTCAATACTCTTCGGGTTAACGCATACGATAAATTATGTGTGGTATCCCAGCATAACTTTTATCTTAACGAATTATGTTTTGGGAAACATTATTCCGGCTTTATTTGTAGGTCTAATATTCAAGAAGTCGAATTCAATATTGGGTTCTGCGCTCTTCTGGAGTTTATTGAACTTTTTCTAAAATGTGCGCGCATATCTTTAAGGTGAAGTTGAGAGTTTAAACCTCGACCTGACTAGGGTTCAATGGTGCTCCGGCCGGGATTCGAACCCGGGTCTCCGACTTTCTCCCATGGCCTAATGACGAAAGGCCGGAATACTTGACCGGACTATATTCGGCAGAACAGGAGAGGGAATTTCTCCTTTCTTCTACCGGAGCCAGAGCACAAAGCAACTATTTGTTCCTTAAGGATAAGTTTTTCTGGAGTTCAGTCTCGATTCCAAAATATAATTCTGTTTAATATATGGAACTTTGTACCTATAATCTTAAAAATAGCTCAACATTGTTATAAATGGATCGGGGCTTAACAGGCTATGGCTCGCATACGCAGGGAGAGGGTGCGGGCCCTTCAAGAAAATTCTATGGTCCATAAGACGCCTTCTCGAAAGTTCAGAAGCGCGGCTGTTTCTGTACTTTTCATAGTTTGCCTAGCCGTGATTTTGCTGACGCTTTTCTCAACTAGGGCGGTTAACGCGGGTGCTGTGGAAGCAATCGGGGTTGGAGTTTACTGGGACAGCAGCTGCAATAATGCGGTTTCCGCAATTGATTGGGGCGTTCTTAACCCGGGGGGGATGAGGACCGTGACAGTTTACGTGAGGAATGAAGAAATCGAAAATGTAATGCTCTCTATTAGAACGGATAATTGGAACCCATCAAATGCCGTCAACTTCATGACATTAAGCTGGGACTATGCTGGAACCTTAATTGCCCCAGGTGAAACTGTTAAAACAAAATTAACTTTGTTGATTTCGCCTGGTATACGGGGGATAACGAGTTTTCGTTTCGACATTATAATAGAAGCCCAGAGTGCCAGTGGTGCAGTGATTCTAGGCGACGTGAATGGGGATGGACAAGTAAATCTCAAAGACCTCGTCATATTTGCCAAGTCATGGGGCACGCAACCCGGAGACCCAAACTGGGATCCACGAGTGGATTTTAACAACGACAACATAGTTAATTTATACGATTTAGTCATATTGTCGAAGAATTGGATGAAGTAAGCGGGCATTACCTTTATCTCCTTTTTATTCTTTAGTGTATTTATCGCTGGGGTCGTTAAGTGGGGAAGATGAGGGAAAAAGCGGTTTTAGCTTTTTCCGTGTGTAAGGAGTATCAAATTGGAGATTTTGTAGTCGAAGCCCTGAAGGACTTGAATCTTGAAGTTGCAAAAGGCGAGTTCATTTCTGTTTATGGTCCTTCAGGTGCTGGAAAAACTACATTGCTTAACCTTATCGGCGGTCTTGATAAACCCACTAGCGGAGAAATTGTTGTTTTCGGGCATGACCTAGGCAAACACAACGAAGACTTCCTTTCCACATTCCGCTCTAAATACGTTGGATTCGTCTTTCAATCTTACAACCTCATCTCCACGCTCACCTCCCTCGAAAACATCGAGTTTCCAATAGAATTAGCCGGTAAGTCAGGTGAATACGCAGAAAAACGCGGAGAAGGATTGCTGAAGCTAGTTGGTTTATCGCATAGAGCGGGCCATCTTCCCTCTCAACTCAGTGGCGGCGAGCAGCAACGGATTGCCTTCGCCAGAGCCTTAGCTAATAATCCGCCGCTGATTCTCGTCGATGAGCCTACTGGAAACTTGGATACAGAAACTGGGCTTGAAATTGTGCGTATACTGGAGAAACTGAAAGCTAAAGGAAAAACCATTATCGCAACAACCCATGATGAAAGGATATTGCATTTGGGCAACCGCGTTCTACAATTGCGGAATGGGAGAATCATAACGGAAAATGAGTGAACTGGGCTTTCCTACGAAGGATCTCGCTAGAAAAAAGTTCCAGACAGCTTTAACTATTTTAGGGTTAACTCTCTCTATCGCCACCACGGTTTTTCTCGTGACCTTCGGGCAGAGCCTCGGATTTCATGTCGGCATCGTCGCGGGGGGAACGGTGACGCCGGGATTCTCCTACATGTTCTCCGTCTTCATTCTGATAGTTGGGGTCCTCAATTTCTTAGCTGGAGTGCTGGCGACTTCCTTCCTTGTTTCTGCTGCCATGTCTGAGCGGGTTAAGGACATCGGCGTAATGCGGGCGACGGGATGCTCGTCTGCTTCAGCCTTCAGTTACTTCCTCACCGAGCTTTCCATCATGGTGTTCACCAGCTGCGTCATTGGCACGATTTTGGGAATCCTAGCGCGCTCCGCCTGCATCAGCATCCTAAACGCCTTAGGCTTCTCCATAGCGCAAACGCCTCTAAACACATTGTCGATTCTGGTAATCTTTGTTGCTTTTGTGGTCGCCGCCCACGTTATCGGCGTTCTCCCCATCAGAAGGGCAACCAAAGTGAAGCCGGCAGAAGCTTTATCTCCTATTTTTTCGCTTGGAACAACCTCAGCGCCTAAGGGTCCGGTTCCTTCAAAGCTTGGTTTCAGTTTTAAAGTAGCCTATCGAAGCCTGATTCGGAGAAGATTCGTGACTTGGCAAGCCATAATTTGCCTTGCAGTGGTTCTAACTTTAACCACCTTAACCATAGCGGGCGGAGTGATCGCCAACCAAACCACGCAGAGCTATGTGGAGCGAGCTGTCTGCCGAGGCGTTATAGTCGTCGGTCACCCCCACATTACCGAGCAGTACGAGGTCCTTCTGTCCCAACCGTTCGAAGCTAAACCAACCGAGCAAATTAACTACTCCGACCAGCGATACATGATTAATGAAAGCCTAGTATCCGAACTGAACGCCAACCCCGAAGTCCGTGTGGACCCGCGCTTCATTTTAAATACCACCATAAAAGAGGTACCCGGCGTTATAATCAACCCCGAGGCGACAGAGCCGGAAGAGCGGTATGTATTTATTGGCGATCACCGAGTTAGCGAAGTGCTGCTCATCGGCGTAGACCCGAAGGTCGTTGTAAACAGGTGGATGATTTTCGGAGCCCCCCTCAACGAAACCGATATGTATTCTGCTGTTGTTGGCGATTCTTTGGCATACGGAGGGTTTGCTGACGCTTTGAAACAGAGCTTCATGTTTAATGAGAGATTTGATATAAAGGGGATAGCGTTAGATCCCCTTAACAGCGGATGGGTGGTTTATGTGCCCTATAGAGCCCTAACTGGGCAAACCGGTTACAACCTTCTGTTGCTTAAGGTCGAGGGCACTAACCGCTCGGAAACCATCGCTAAGCTTGAGGAGACTCTGTCGGGAACTGGACTGGAGCTTTTGGAGCTTAATGATGCACTAGATAAAAATTTGAATTTCCTCGGTCGAGTTTGGTCCTTGGTTATGATTCTTCCGCTGTTCTCCCTTGGAACTGCCACCCTCTGTCTTTTGAGCTATATGATGCTCTCGGTAACGGGTCAACAACGGGAACTCGGCATCATGAGGGCTTTAGGTGCTAAACCGAAAACCATAATGAAAATGATCTTCATTCAAGCGCTCATAATTGTTTTGGTCAGCGGGGCAATCGGAATCACGGCTGGATTCATTATTACGTGGCTGTTCCTTATTCCTGAACCCGTGGTTTCTTCTCTCACAATGATTTCTATCACGGCATGGCTGCTCCTAGCTTTAGCCCTCATCGCCCTAACCAGCCTATATCCGGCTGTGAGAGTCACACAAAAGTCGATCACCGGAGTGATAGGTCAGCCGTAAAAACATTTAACGCAAGGACGGAGCAAAGTAGACCATGGCTAATGCGCCGTAAAGCGCCACATCGTCTCCAAGCGGCGTAATTTTGATTTCAGGCACGCGGTTTATCGCATAGTCGCCTACACGCCGTTTAATCGGCTCCATGGCTAAGTCAACGTTGTTTAGGGCTAAGGCTCCGCCTACTGTGATCAACTCAGGATCATAGGCGTCTATTATGGTCGCGAAGCCCATGGCGTTAAGCTCACCAACCTTATCCATGATTTCCAAGGACAAGGCGTCTCCGTCCTTAGCGGCGTCACAGATCATTTTTGCAGTTATGTTAGCGCGGTTGCCTTTGGCACGCTTCATAAGCAGGCTTTTCTCCACTTCTTTGGGACTTTTTTCTTTGAAGATCAATCGGGCTAGGTTTGGGATGTTCTTCGCTGAGCAGTAGGCTTCCCAGTGCCCTTTCCTTCCGCAGCCGCAGGTGAGGCGACCCTCCATGTCTATAATTATGTGTCCGATTTCCGCTGCGTTTCCGTCTTTCCCGATAAGCAAGTGGTTGTCCACGTAGACGCCTCCGCCTATTCCCGTGCTTAAGGTTACGTAAACAAGATTGCTAACGGCTTTTCCGGCGCCGTAGTGCTTTTCGCCTATAACCGCGGTGGTAGCGTCGTTAAACAAGTAGACGGGCACTCCGAAGGTTTTTTTGATGGGTTCTACAAGAGGAATGAAATCGTAGGGTATGTTAGCCGATTTGACCACACCACCCTTTACGAGGTCTAAAGGACCGATGGCACCTATGCCTACGCCTTTAACGTTTTCAGGCTTGAACCCGCCGTAGCGGATTGAACGGATCATCCTGATTATTTGTTGACTTATCCCCGCAGGACCCTTTTTCTTCTCGGTTTGTTCAAAGAGCCTAGCTAGTATGTGCCCCTCTTCATCTCCTAAAACAACCCGCACGTTCGTCGCGCCGAGATCAACTCCAACCGCGAACTTTCCTGAAGCCTTCATATTCCCTCACCCGAAATGATGTATAAAATATTGCACGCCCAGAGAATAAATTTATTCTGTATTTAAAGCAGTTATATCATGTTGATGCACGCGATGGTGACATGGAATGAATAGCTTGGAGGCAGACATTCTAATTCGAGGCTGCACAATTCTTCCAATGGACGGTAAACTGGTTATCGATAAGGGGCTCATCGTCATAGAAAACGATAGGATTAGTTATGTTGGGAAAGTTGCGGGCGCGCCGAAGATAAGGGCTGAAAACGTGATAGAGGCTCATGGGAAGGTTGCTGTTCCCGGCTTAGTTAACTGTCACACCCACGCGGCGATGACCCTCCTCCGCGGAATCGGCGAAGACCAAGACCTGAAAAAATGGTTAAACGAGACCATATGGCCCTTAGAGGCAAAGCTTAAACCCAGCGATATTTACGACGGAGCCCTTCTAGGCTGTTTAGAGATGATTAAAAGCGGAACCACGTGCTTCGCGGACATGTACTTTAACGAAGATGCGACGGCGAAGGCTGTTGAGGAAACGGGGTTGAGGGCGGTTTTAGCTCCTGGAATCTTAGAGGCGGGAAACCGGGAAAGAGGCGAAAAATATCTGAAAGAAGGCATAAAAACCGCTAAAAAATATCATGGGAGCGCTAACGGGCGGATCAGCATACGCCTCGGCTCCCACGCAACCTACAGCTGCAGCCCCGATCTTCTGAGGCGAGTTCGAGAGGCAGCTTCAGCGCTTAACGTGGGCATTCACATGCACATAGCCGAATCCAAAGAAATGGTGAAACTGGTTAAGGAAACCTATGGGCTGACTCCAGTCGAGCTTCTAGACAGCATAGGTTTCCTGAAGCCGGATGTCCTAGCCGCCCACTGCGTATATCTCTCGGAGAGGGAGAGGCGGTTAATGGCGAAACACGACGTTAAAGTGGCTTATAATCCGGTTGCAAACATGAAAATCGCGTTGGGAATTCCGAAGATAAAGGATTTTCTGGATTTAGGCGTAACTGTGGGCATCGGCACAGACGGACCTGCAAGCAACAATACGCTTGATATGCTTGAAAGCGCCAAGTTTGCAGCCCTCCTCCAAAAAGTGCATTATTTGGATCCGACGGTTCTACCAGCCCAGCAGGTCTTAGAGATGGCCACCATCAGGGGTGCTGAAGCCCTTGGACTTGACAGTGACATCGGCTCCTTGGAAACTGGCAAGAAAGCCGATATTGTTTTGATAAATTTTGATAAGCCGCATCTAACTCCTACGCATGACCCTTATGCCAACATCGTCTATTCGGCTCATGGAAGCGATGTTGAAGCCGTCATCGTCGATGGAACCATATTGATGGAGGGAGGGGAAGTTAAAACGGTTGATGCGGAGGGTGTTATGCGAAGGGCTCACCGAACCGCCCTAGACCTCGTGGAAAGATAGAAACCCTATTAACAGTCACATAACTTTCTTTTTACTCGGGCAAGACATGGCAAAATCGCTTCTTAACGAAGACGTCAGAGAAACTGTGTTGAATTTTTGCAGGCGTATCGCTGAGCCTCGGAAAATTGTTGCTGCGTGCTTTTACGGGCCGCATGTGTATGGATACGCCGATGAAAAGGCTGATTTGAATGTTTTGCTGGTTCTCAGTAAACATCGCCCACAGTTGATGAGTTATTCTGAGGTTTTGAATGGAACCAACGTGTCTGTTCTAGTGGCGGATCAAATGGCGTTTGAGACGGATGTTGAGCAGGGGTGGCTCGGAGAGTTCATAGCCGAAAAAATTGCAGCGCCCTATGAGGTTTTGATTAACGGTAAGTATTTGAGGATTCATGAGGTGAAGTTGAAGAGGCGATTCATCTGGGAACTGCTGGAAAACCTTGTCTCCGAGTTTCCGGAGCTCTCCCACGAACTGCTGATCAAGCCAAAGTATTTCTTGCTTGAGGCTGTGTTGCGGCGAGCACGTCTGTTCCCGCCTATGACCTACAGGCTTCTAAATATGACAACCCAAAACTTACGCGAGAAAAATTTAGACGCGATGATGAACGGCTATTTAAAGGCTCTCAACGAGTTGGCTGAAGAAAAATGGATAGTTCTCTCCGATGGACACGTTAAGATCGCTGAGAACTTCGTAGTGGCGGTCAATAAAAGGAAAGTTCAGGTTGCGGGGTTTCTCAAGTCTGTTCAGAGGGCAGTTTCTCTTTACGCCCTCAGCGTATATTCGAAAATGACCCGCGCGCTTACATACGACCAAGAAAGGTTCCTGCGATCTCAGAGGGCGATCAAAACCGAGGAAACGACCGTTTGGATTGAAGACCCCAAGAGGTACCTTTTCGTTCAGACCCCTCTTGGACGGGTGCCCCTTTCAGATGATACCACAATTGAGGATTTCCTGAGGAAGGCGGTGCCCAGCGGAGAGATTTCGGAGGTTCAAATTGAAGGTTTAGGAGGGGTTTTGAACACGGTTTACTTGCTTAAGTTTCAGAGAGACCATGAGGAACAGAAGGTTGTGGTTAAGGAATTCAAGGACTGGCGTGGTTTCAAGTGGTTTCCGCTGGCATTATGGACGTTAGGCACCCGAAACTTCGCCGTTCTCGGCCGCTCCAGACTGGAGAGAGAATATGCTTTAAACCAGTTTCTGAGCAGCCAAGGCTTCCCTGTTCCCAGCGTTCTGTATGTTAGTCCTCAGAAACGCCTAATTTTCGAAGAGTTCGTTGAAGGCGAAAACCTAGTTGAAATCGTCAAGCGGATCATTTCAGCTGAGCAGATAACCGCTGAGGAAGTCGCTACGATAGGGGAAGTTGGAAAAAGAATCGCGGAGGCTCACAAGCTCGGCGTCGCTTTAGGAGACTGCAAACCCGAAAACTTCATCGCCGCAAAGGATGGAAAAGTCTATTTTGTTGACCTTGAACAGGCGAACCGAAACGGAAACCAAGCGTGGGACATAGCCGAATTCCTCTATTACACAGGGCATTATGTCTCTCCAATATCGCCAACGGAAACCGCCGAGCTAATCTCAAAAGAGTTCATTCAGGAATATCTTAGAGCAGGCGGAGAAAAGGAAATCGTGAAGAAGGCGGGGTCCGTGCGATACACAAAAGTTTTCAGCGTTTTCACGTGGCCCCACATTATCTTAGCCGTCTCTAATCTCTGTAAAAAGGCGGGTGCAGAATAGGGAGTTTCATTAAGTTTAAACGGTTCGTGAGCAATGAATGTTATGAATGATTGGGGGCAGAGCGAAGTGAAGACTTCTCTTACTTTTTATGGCGGAATAGACGAGATCGGCGGGAACAAAGTTCTCCTTAAGGACGGAGACACCAAAATCTTTCTCGACTTCGGCATGTCCTTCACATTGAGGAGGCAGTATTATTCGGCACCTTTTCTTTCTCCTAAAAGCGAGGAGGGATTATTGGAGTTCGGTGTGTTGCCGAGTTTGAAGGGAGTTTACAGGTTTGAGGATTCTAAGCCGGAGATTGACGCAGTTTTTCTTTCCCATTGCCACATGGACCACTCCGCCTACATCTCCTTTCTGAAGAGGTCTATTCCCGTCTTTTGCGGAGAAACCACGGCGACTATCCTGAAGGCTCTGAACGACATGAAGATAAAAGACTTCGAGTTTGACATCGACGGCATCCAGTTCAAGCCTTTCAGGACGGGGGACAAGGTTAGAATCGGCGGTTTGGAGGTTGAGCCCGTTCACGTTGACCACTCTGTGCCGGGAGCCTACGGGTTCATTATCCACACCTCGTCTGGCGCGGTTGTCTATACGGGAGACTTCAGAGCACACGGCACGAAATCGGAAATGACCAGGGAGTTCGTTGAAAAAGCAAGGGAAGCGGAGCCGATCGCCGTTGTCTCCGAAGGAACGAACATGACGGGGGCGCACGTTTCCTCTGAAAACGAGGTTGAAGCGAAAATAAGTCAAATTGTGGGGCAGACTTCCGGTTTAACATTGGCGGATTTCTCGCGAACAGACATTGACCGATTGAAGTCGTTTTATCAAGCAGCTAAACAAAACGACAAGCGACTAGCAATTACGTTGAGACAAGCGTATCTGCTGAACAGGCTGAGCCGTGATCCACACTTGGAAGTTCCGAGCCTTAAGGACCCAAACTTGCTGATCTTCCAGAAAGCCAAGAAACGGTATTATCGTTGGGAGCAGGAGGCTATGAAGCTAGGGAAGGTTGTTGACTCTTCTAGCGTTGCGGATACGCAGGAAAACGTGGTCTTAGCCACTTCGTTTTATGACCTTGAGGAACTGACGAAGATTAAGCCTGTTCCCGGGAGCTGCTACGTTCTTTCTGCTTCTGAACCCATAAACGAAGAGGGGGAAATAGACTTCGCGAAACTGATAAACTGGTTGGAGCATTATGGACTGCCTCAATATCAAGTTCACGTCTCTGGACACATCATGCCGCTGCAACTTAAAGAGACGCTTGAGACTATAAAGCCGAAGAAAGTTTTTCCGATTCACGGAGAACACCCTGAGCTGTTCAGCAAATTCATGAAAACCCTAAACAGCGACATTGTAATCGTGGAAAAAGGAAAGGAATATGCGCTTTGAGATAACTACTTAAATTTTTAGAGGGGAATATAGGCTTATGCTTAAACAGAAAGTCGTCATCCTGATGGGTTCTAAAAGCGACTTGGACTTCGCGGCTTCCATAGGTCGCGTGCTCGAAGAATACAGCGTGAAATTTGAGTACCACGTTGCTTCGGCTCACAGAACACCCGAACACCTGCTGAAGATACTTGAGAAATACGAAGAGGCTGATGCTGAGGTTGTTTATGTTACAGTCGCTGGGTTGTCCGACGCCCTTTCCGGGGTTGTCGCCGCTTCCACAAAATATCCAGTGATTGCGTGCCCTCCAGACATAGAGAAGCACGGATGGGCGAAGTTGTTTTCGACGGCTATGACGCCGAAGGGCGTGGCAGTTTCCTTCGTCCTTAAACCGGAGAACGCGGCTTTAGCGGCTGTGAAAATCCTCGCCTTGTCAAATCCTTCACTGCGCGGAAAGATTGTTCAGCGTAGGCGGAAGAAGGCTGACGAGGTTAAGCGAGCTGATGAGGAAGTGAAGGGGAGAACACGCTAAGTTGGAGCCCGTTTTAGAAACCCACCTGCCGTTTCCTCTGTTCAAGAGGGGCAAAGTGAGAGATGTCTATGATCTGGGCGACAAGCTGTTGATCGTCTCAACCGACCGAATCTCCGCCTTCGATGTTGTTATGCCGAACGGCATCCCGAAAAAGGGAGAAGCCCTAAACCGCCTTTCCGCCTACTGGTTCGAAAAAACGAAGCTGATTTTCCCCAACCATTATTTAGAGTGTCCTGACAGCCGATCTATGAAAGTCTTGAAGGCTGAACGAATCGACATAGAGTGGGTGGCTAGGGCACACCTCTACGGCTCAGCTTGGAGAGCCTATAGGGAGGGGAGAAGAACCGTAAGCGGCGTAAAGTTGCCCTCAGGTTTGCGTTTAGCCGAGGAACTGCCAGAAACGGTTCTTACGCCGACAACAAAAGCCGAAAGCGGACACGACATGGAAATAATAAAGAAAGAGGCAATTGAAAGTAAGCTGGTTACCGCCGAGGAGTGGAGGACCCTCGAGGAAGCCACGTTTAAGCTGTTTGAGTTTTACAGAAAAGAAGCCGCCTTAAGGGGCATCATTATACCGGACTTCAAACTTGAATATGGGAGGCTCAAGGACGGGCTTATCCAGATTGATGAGCCGCCTACTCATGATTCCGCTCGGTTTTGGGCGAAAAAATATTACAAGGTCGGAGAACAACAAGAAGGACACGCCTTAGACAAAGAGTTTCTACGAGAATATCTTAGGAGAACCGGCTTCACAGGTGAAGGTAAAGCGCCCACGCTGCCGCCTCTAGTGGTGGAGGAAATTTCTAAACGATGCGTAGGAGCATATGAAGTGTTAACGGGTAAAAGCAAGATAGAGGACCTAAGTCTGCGGACGGTGGATCAGCTGATCGCGGAATTGCTAAAATAACTCGAGGTCACCATTGATTAGGCAAGATTTTGTAAATAACTTTTTTATTTAAGCCCTCTTTTTTAAAGTGATAAGTTGAAGGAAGAATTTGTATGGTTATAGCGAGAGAAGACATGCAGAAAGTAGTTGAATCATATAAGGAGCCCATTGGCTTAAACCTAGGATCCCACTCTGCGTTAGACGCTTGGCAGGGTCAAAGAAATTATGGAATAAGAAGCATCATTTACGTTACTCCGCAAAGGGCTAGGATTTATCTTCAGAACCCTATGGTTGGCAAGCCCGGCGAAGAAATAGAAGAACTGCCCAAGCTGGCTAAAAGGGACATCATCGTGGTTAATGACCCCGCGGATATAAAGAAGTCTGGCGGCTGGAAAAGCGCCATTTTAATCGTGGACAAATATTCGGACATCGTTAAGTATGCAGATATTTTAGTTGACTTGGAGTGTTTACAGATTCCAAACCGGGCTTTCGCTGTTTACGTCGGCGGAGACGAATACTGCAGCGTAATAGAGAACAAGTATCCGGTCCCGATTTTAGGCTCCAGAAAACTGCTGAAAATCGAGAACCGAGGCGAAATCGAGAAGGACTATTACTGGTTCGCTGAAAAAGCTGGAATACCATGCCCAAAAGCCTACCAGTACGAAGTCACCAAGCGGGGAATCAAGTTCAAGGAGCCTGTTGACGAACCAATCCTGTTGAAGGCGGAACTTGCCCAGCGGCTCTTCGAAAGGGAATTCATTTTCGCGGCGAACTCAACCGACCTAGAAGAAAAAGTGGAAAAAGAGATGGCGCTTGGAAACCTTGATCGCGAGGGTTTGGAGAACGCGAGGGTCGAACAAATTGTTTTGGGACCTCACGCCAACTTCAACTTCTTCTTTTCGCCGTTCGACGCCAAAGAGGATTGGGGAGCCGTGGACAAATGGTACGCTAGGATTTACAAAACCACACCAGAAAAGGCTAGAATCTGCCTAGCAAACCAGTTCCTTTCCATAGACGAAAGAAGAGAAACCATCCTAGACGGCGTGAAGCGACTTCCAATTGACGTGCAAGAAAAAATCAGAAAGGTTCCCTCATTTGAGGTCACCGCTCACGTGCTTATGAGCCTGAGAGAATCTCTGCTGAAGGATATGCACCGATACGCGGATGCTTTTCTGTTGTCCACAAGGCAACATGAACCTCCGGGTATAATCGGCGCTTGGTGCTTACAGACGCTTGTCACTTGGGATAAAATATCGAAGTACGAGTTGCAACCGATGGTTAAGGTTGATTTCACTGGCGGCGTTGAGCCGAAAACTGGTGTTGATTACGGTTTGTACGATACTCCTGAGGGAGAGGAGCCCTACATGCATATTCCTGTTACCCAAGATGTGGCGCTGAGGCATGGGGGAGGAACTAACGTGCACATGGGCATCGGTTCGCAGTACGCTAACGCGAAGTTTCAGCGGAGAATGAGCATGGGAGACAGAATAGCCTTAGAGATTAAGCGAGCGCAGAAAAGACAACTACTTAAAGACATAGTGACATAAAGCCTAATAGAACACTAGGCGAGAGGCATAGTTATGAGCGGAGAAGTGTCGATTTTCAGTCTCTTCTCTCCAACGGACTACAGGTACTCCGTCAAAGCTTTAGAAAGTTATCTAACCGAAGAAGCCTTCATTAAATACCAAGCCCGAGTGGAAGCCGCCCTAGCGAAGACCCTTGCAAAACACGGTTTTTGTTCCCAAAAAATCGCGAAAGAAATCGTGAAAGCTGCTTCTCAGGTAACTGCAAAAGAGGTCTATCGAGAGGAAAGCCGAATCAAACATGACATTAGAGCCCTAGTGAATGTAATAAGAAACAAGGTAAGCGAAGAAGCAAAGCCCTTTGTGCATCTAACCGCCACATCCAACGACGTTAAAGACACGGCTAACGCTCTGAGGTACCGAGACGCCACAGAAAATGTTATTCTACCCGACATGGTGGCACTGGAAAAGACTTTGATGAATTTGGCGAGAAAGGAAAAAGACACGATTCAAGTTGGGCGGACTCATGGACAGCACGCTGAACCCATCACGTTCGGTTTTGCCATAGCTCAGTACGTGAACCGTTGGGGAAACCGCACTCTCAAATTGAAAGAAGCATCCGACAACCTCACAGGTAAATTCGCAGGGGCAGTGGGTGCCTACAACGCATCTGGTCTGCTTTTTGACGACCCGGAAGGTTTTGAAAAGGAGCTTTTGGGATTTCTTGGGTTGAAGCCCGCGGAAATCTCGACGCAGATTGTTCCGCCTGAGCCCGTGACGGATTATGTTCACTCGGTTGTTTCAGCTTTCGGCGTTCTAGCAAACTTCGCGAGGGATATGAGAAACCTTCAGCGGTCTGAAATAGGCGAAGTGGGCGAACCGTTCGAGGAGAAGCAGGTAGGTTCGTCAACTATGCCTCAGAAGAGGAACCCGATCAACTTTGAGAACGTGGAGAGCATGTGGAAGAAGGTTGTGCCTCAGATGGTGACGATGTATATGGACCAAGTTTCGGAGCACCAGAGGGACCTGACTAACTCTTGTTCTCAGAGGTATACGCCGGAGCTGCTTGTTGCCTTTGACTCAGCTGTGAGAAGGATGACTAGGGCTTCTATGCGGCTTCAGGTTGACAGAGATAACTTGCGGAAAAACTTTGAACTGAACAAGGATAAGATAGTTGCTGAGCCGCTCTATGTTTTGCTGGCTTTCCACGGGCACCCAGACGCCCACGAGCAAGTCAGAAAACTGACTATGAAGTCATATCAAACCGGCAAACCCCTAACAGAAGTCATACAAACCGAAAGAGAGCTTCAGCCGTATCTAAAGAAATTCACCCGCCCACAACTGGAAATCCTATCCAACCCATCAAAATACATTGGCATCGCAGCTGAAAAAACAGAAAAAATTGTTGCACTTTGGGAGAGAAAGCTTAAGAAAGCGGGTTTATGGGAGTAAGCTGCGGTTAGTTCAGTTAAACATATTCTTGTAGAAAAATCTTTTTATTTGATTTCTTTTTTATAGAATTAAGGTGAAAAAGTTGACGGGAACTTTGCTCGAAGTTTCTCCTCTCGCAGAGGCGACACATTAATGGAGTGCGGTAAGGTTTCCCGTTTGTTTTCGGATAACTGCGGCGTTTTTGGTATCTTCTCCTTTAACGGTTGTATCCATGATTTGTATTATGGCATCTTTAATCTGCAGCATAGAGGACAGAAGTTTTGCGGCATATCCACGTTAGACAAGAAGAGAATTAAACTGTTAACTCATGAAGGGCTAGTAAAACACGGTTTTATGAGAACCGACCTAACGATGCTACAGGGGAAAATGGGCATAGGTCACGTGAGCCTGAAGGAACGTCAACCCATCGTCCTTGATTCAAAACTCGGCAGATTCGCGCTCGCCTACAGTGGAAACATAATTAATTCCGCTGAACTGAAAATGAAGCTGAAGAAAAGAGGGCATTCTTTTTCAACCGGTTACGATGTAGAAACTTTAGCGAAACTAATAGGCGAAGGAGAAAGCATCCAAGATGGAATTGAAAGGATGGCAGAGCCGGTTGTAGGCGCTTATTCTTTAGTGATTTTGAACAGAGGCAGTTTATATGCAATTAGAGACCCGTACGCGTTTAAGCCTCTGGCCTTAGGCGAAAGTGATCGAGGATGGGCAGTTTCTTCTGAATCATGTGCACTCGACTTCACTGGAATACGTTTAATCAGAGATGTAGAGCCTGGAGAACTTGTGCATATAGGCAAAGACGGCGTCACCTCTCTGAGCAAACTGGAAAGCAAAAGAGTGGCTCATTGCGCTTTTGAGTGGGGTTACTTTGCTCGTTACGACTCAGTCATAGACGGCGTTGCAGTTAGAAACGCAAGGAACAACTTGGGAGCCAAACTAGCAAACGCAGACAACGTGAAAGCAGACAAAGTTTCGCCGATACCCATGTCAGGCATAGGCTACGCCTTGGGTTATCATCGCCGATCAGGCATTCCCTATGACGAAGTTTACCTTTACAACAGGTATTCTGACAGGAGTTATACGCCCTTGGAGCAAGCGGTCAGGAACAGAATCGCCGATGAAAAGCTTTCTGTAGTGAAGGAGGCGGTTAAGGGGCAAAGAATTGTTTTGTGCGACGATTCCATAGTCAGGGGAACTCAGATAAAAAACAAGGTTAAGGAGTTGATGAATGCAGGCGCAAAAGAGGTCCACGTGAGGATCGGGTGTCCACCGCTAATCGCTCCCTGCAGATACAGTGTTTCAACAAGATCGTATGAAGAGCTCATAGCCAGAAAAAATAGCGTGGAAAAAATAAGGGAGGTAATTGGTGCCACAACTTTGAGGTATAACACGTTGGAGGACTTTGTGGACGCTATAGGAATTCCGAGAGAAAAACTGTGCTTAGCCTGTTGGACAGGCGAATATCCTCTTTAACAGCAATGAACAACATAGTACAACAGGCTTTGAGCGAAGGAATGAGGGCTTAGACAATGTCGAAGTACGCCAAGTTGGGAGTCGACGTCGAAAAAAAAGGAATAAAGCACTTCCAATCGCTAATAGAGAACCTGTATCCAACAGCCTTCTGTGTCATATCCCAAGATCCCGATTTCCCTGACTATGTAGAGTGCATGCACACTGACGGCGCCGGCAGCAAACCAATCCAAAGTTACCTCCATTGGAGAGAAACAGGAGACGCTGACTGGTTTAAGGGATTAACTCAAGATGTTTTAGCAATGAACCTTGACGATGTGGCTTGTGTCGGAGTTTTAAGCAGTCCGATTTTCGTTGATTACGTGGCGGTTAACCCGTTGAAGCTTCCAAAGCAGGATGTCCTAAAAGCGTTCAGCGACGGGTTTAAAGAATGCCTTGATGTTTTAAGGAAAAATGGTACAGCCATCCGTTTTGCAGGCGGCGAAACAGCCGATCTGCCCGACCAATTAAGAACCTTAGATGTTTCTGGAACAATTCACGCTAAAGCCAAAAAAGACGAGGTTATAACCGGCGCAGAGATCAAAGAAGGCGACATCATCATCGGCTTGCGGAGTGGCGGAAAGACGAAATACGAGAAAGAACCGAACAGCGGCATAATGTGCAATTTCATAACGTTAGCTAGACACTGTTTAATGAAAAAGGAATATGGAAGTAAATATCCGGAAGTCAGAGACCCCGCTGGAGAAGACTACTATGGAAGATTCTCCTTCGACGAGTTTAACAATGAACTCGGAATGACCGTCGGAGAGGCAATCCTTTCGCCAACAAGACTCTTTACACCAGTAATTCAGCAAATATTGAGAAGGTTCCGTCCCTACGTGAAAGGTTTAGTCCACAACACTGGAGGAGGACAGACCAAATGCCTACGGCTGGGCGAAAACATTCACTATGTTAAAGACCAGTTACCGAATCCGGACCCAATTTTCCGTTTGATCCAGAGGGAATCAGGGGAAACTTGGAGGAACATGTACATGGGCGGGAACATGGGAGCGGGACTCGAAGTCGTTGTTGATTCTGAAGTGGCAGAGGATGTTTTGAGCATTCCAGAAGGCTTCGGTTTAGGAGCGCAAATAATTGGGAAATGTGAAAAGAGCAGAGAGGGGAACAAATTAACCATTCAGAGTCCATTTGGCAAGTTTCGATACACGTAATCCCGGGTGGAGTTACACATGAAATATCGAGTTAGGGTGGAAGTCAGCCTAAAACTAGGGCTTTCTGACCCTGAAGGAGAAACAACCGCGGGGTCCTTGAGGGATTTGGGCTACAAAGTCAGCAAGGTCAGCGTAAGCAAAGTTTACTACGTACATGTTGAAGCTGGTTCCGCTGAAGAAGCCAAGAAACAGACGGAGGAAATGTGCAGGAAACTGCTCGCCAACCCAGTGAAGGACAACTACAGCATTCAGGTGGAAGGAACCGAGTGACCCTATACGCGAAGAGAGCCCTCCCCTTCGAGGTTTTTGAGGTAGACCTGATCAGAGCGGGTGACAAACAGCTAATTCAAGTCAGCAACGAGCTTGGTCTGGTTTTAAGCCTGAAAGAAATGAAGGCAGTTCAAAAGTACTTTTTAGAGGAGAAGCGAGCGCCGACAGACGTTGAACTCCAAACAATCGGTCAAACATGGTCGGAGCACTGCTACCACAAAACCTTCAAAGGAGACATACTCGCCCCCGACGGCAAACTCATCACGAACAACCTTCTGAAGACTTACATAGCCAAAGTCACAAAGGAGCTTGACTTGCCTTGGTGCCTCGACGTCTTCAGAGACAACGCGGGCATAGTCGACTTTGAGAAAGGCTACGGCATCGCCGTAAAGGTTGAAACCCACAATCATCCTTCAGCTGTAGAGCCTTTCGGCGGGGCAGCCACGGGCATCGGCGGCGTTATCAGGGACCCGTTGGGCGTTTGGGCTAAACCTATCGCGTGCACGGATGTTCTCTGTTTTGGACCTTTGGATTACGAATATGAGAAGCTTCCTCCGGGGACTAAGCACCCTAAATACCTGTTTAAGGGCGTCGTCGCAGGCATAGGGTGCTACGGAAACAACATGGGGATTCCAACGGTTAACGGAGCGATCTATTTTGACGAAAGCTACGTGGGCAACGTGGTGGTTTACTGCGGATGCATAGGAATTCTCCCGATGAACAAATTTGTGAGAGCCACCAAGCCCGGAGACGCCGCAGTTCTGGTCGGCGGAAAAACGGGAAGAGACGGAATTCACGGAGTTACTTTTGCCTCGGCGGAGCTGACTGAAGAATCGGAAATAGCGTCAAGATCAGCGGTTCAAATCGCAAACCCCATAGAAGAAGAGAAAGTTAAGCGTGCCGTCTTGGAAGTGCGAGATCGAGGGCTCGGCTCAGCCATAACAGACTTGGGTGGAGGAGGCTTGTCTTGCGCCTCTGGAGAGATGGCGTACAGGTCAAACTGTGGAGTCCGCGTCAACCTAGAAAAGGTTCCTTTGAAGTACGCGGGTATGAACCCGTGGGAAATATGGATTTCCGAATCGCAGGAAAGAATGCTTCTGTCAGTTCCTAAAGGCAACGTTCAGAAGGTTCTTGACATTTTCAGAGGCGAGGAAGTTGAAGCGACGGTTGTCGGTTGGTTTAACGACACGAAAAGGCTTCAGGTTGATTACAACGGTTGCAGAGTTGCAGATTTAGACTTACATTTTCTTTTTAACCCGCCGAAGGTTAGGAGAACAGCGAAATGGACCAAACCAAACTATCCTGAGCCGAAGTTTCCTGAGCCCGCTGACTTGACTGACGTCCTCATAGGGCTGTTATCGGCACCCAACATAGCGAGCAAAGAACCGGTTATCAGAACTTACGATCATGAGGTCCAAGGGAACACCGTTCTAAAACCTCTGCAGGGAAAATACAGCGGACCGAACGATGCAGCGGTTATAAAGCCTTTACTTGGTTCTTGGCGGGGCATCGCGGTGTCCAGCGGCATGAACCCAAACTACGGGAAGATAGACCCCTACTGGATGGCAGCCTCAAGCATAGACGAAGCCATAAGAAACAACGTTGCTGTAGGCGGCAGGCGCATCGCCTTACTGGACAACTTCACTTGGGGCAACCCTGAAAAACCAGATAGACTGGGTGGACTGGTTAGAGCCGCCAAGGGTTGCTACGACTTCGCGAAGGCTTTCGGAACACCCTTCATCTCCGGGAAGGATAGTCTATATAACGAATCACCTTCAGGACCAGTCACGCCGACCTTGCTGATAACCGCTCTGGGCATGGTTCCCAACATAAGAAAAACAGTTTCAATGGATCTGAAAGCGCCAGGAAATCTAATTTACATCGTTGGAAGAACCTACAATGAGTTGGGCGGCTCAGAGTATTACAAACTGAAAGGGTTTGTTGGAAACAGCGTTCCAAAAGTCAGGCAGGAAGCAAAGAAAACCATGGATGCGGTTGTTGCCGCTATAGACGCTGGTTACGTTGAAGCCTGCCACGACCTTTCCGAGGGCGGTCTAGGGATTGCGGTTGCGGAGATGGCTTTCACCGGCGGACTTGGGGCGGAGATACTTTTGAGGAGTGCCCCGAGATCGAAGGTTGAGAGAAATGACAGCGTTCTGTTTTCTGAGTCGAACAGCAGATTTCTAATTGAGGTGGCTCCGAAAAATAGGGAAGGTTTTGAAACCGTAATGGAGAAGGTTCCTCACGCTGTTGTTGGTAGGGTGAAGAAGGATAGCAGGCTTGTTGTCTATGGTCTTAAAGACAGACCGCTGGTTGACATAGATCTGGTTGAGTTGAGAGCCGCTTGGAAAACTGCTTTGAGGGCTCAACTATGAGAAAGGAAGGCATACGCGTCTGCATACTGCGGGTTGGCGGAACCAACTGCGACATGGAAACTCAGAGGGCATTCAACGACCTCGGCGTAAGAGCAGAGGTGGTTCACGCTAACAGACTAATCAGAAACCAGAGTCTCCTAGACTATGACGTCCTTGTTTTTCCCGGCGGTTTCTCCTATGGGGATTATGTTAGAGCTGGGGCGATTTGGGGCAAAGGGCTAATCGCCAAAATCGGTGACGACCTGAAAAAGTTTGTTAAAGAGGGAAGGCTGGTTTTGGGTATATGTAACGGTTTTCAAGTCCTGGTTGAAGCTGGTCTGCTGCCTGGGTTCGATGGTACAAGCGAACATCCCGAAGCGGCTCTAGCGCCGAACACCTCCACCAAGTATGAGTGCAGGTGGATACGCCTTAAACACGAAAACTCAGGGAACTGTGTTTTCACAAGGCACATTCCGAAAGGGAAAACGGTTTTCATGCCAGTCGCACATGCGGAGGGCAGATTCATTTTTCCAAAGGAAAACGAAGAAGCCCATTTGAAAAGGCTTTACGATGATGACCAGGTTGTTTTTAGGTACTGCGACGAAACCGGCGCGTATGCTGAGGGCAACTATCCGACAAATCCTAACGGGGCTTTTCACGACATTGCGGCCATCTGCAATCCTGAGGGGAATGTTTTTGGTTTGATGCCTCATCCAGAAAGAGCTTATTATGGTTGGCAGCTTCCAGACTGGACTGAGAGGTTGGAGATTCCGAAATATGGTGATGGAAGGCTGGTTTTTGAGTCTACAGTTGAATCTTTGTTGAAAGAACGGTGAAATTCTAAACGAGCGTTTTTGACGCTATTACGGTTACTGTCTCTTTCACCCCGGGCATTTTACGTATTTTGTCGAAGACGAATTCGTCGAGTCCGTCTATGTCTTTGAATTCCACTTCAATCAACAGATCGTAGGTTCCATATGTGGCATGTGCCTTCTTAATTTCTTTAAGTTTCTTAATTTCGTAGACTATGTCTCTGTCTTTTCCAGCCTCAACTTTTGCCAAGATATAGGCTAACACCAAACTCTAACACCTCCCATCGAGTTCTTAGCGGATCTCTAAAGGTTCAAAACCGTGCGATTCAATGCCGTTTTTCTCACATAACTCCAAAATTTTGGAGGTTAACCTTAAATGGATAGCCTTTATTTCATTCTCGTCTGGACCAGTTATTTCAATGACTATGCTGTCCAAAGGTATCATGCCCGGATAGATATTTACGTTGTATTCGCGGGGCAACTTCAAATCGTCCAAATGCTCTTTAACCATAGTTATCAGGCGCTCTATACCTTTATGATTCACGTTTAGGAAGTAACATTCGCTGGTTCCTGTTTTAGGCATCGAAATCCCACAAGGAACAAATCTATATCACCGTCCAGAATTTATAAATTACGTATATAACTTCAGACAGCAGGTAAATTCGCCAGCCTAGGAAGCCCTTCTCTGGCGCCAGCGGCTCTTATGCAGCGAGAAGCCACAAAGTTCCCAAGTTTTCCGCATTCATACAAGCCCTTGTTTTTTATTAGCCCGTACAGAAAACCGGTGCAAAACGCATCGCCAGCACCCGTGGTGTCCACGACATCCACCTGATACGGCGCGATTAAATGCTTTTCACGACCGTCCGTGACATAACACCCTTTTGCACCAAGCTTAACTGCAACCAAACCAACGCCCATTTCAATTAGAGCCTCAGAACCTTTCTCGTAATCTTTGCCTGTGAGCAACTTTATTTCGCTTTCATTCGGAAAAACAGCGAAACACTGCTTCATTATAGGCATCAGGGACCTCAGCCCCTTTCTTGCATAAATATCTCCAGGGTCGAGAGTGACCTTAACCGCTCTAGGAAGTGCTTCCACTAGCTTTTTCTGGGCATCGAAGGGTTTCTCCCCTCGGAAGGACGTTAAGTGAAGAAACTTGGCTGAACCTGCGTACTCCAGAGTAATCTCCTCAAAGCCTAACTGATCATTGACACCTGGATCCAAATACATGGCACGCTCGCCCAACTGGTCAACAAACCCTATAACGATGCCGCTCTTCCCTTTCCGAGAAACAGTTATTCCGTTGGTGTTAACGCCCACGTTTTTGAAGTCGTCTAGTAGGATTTGTCCTTCTCGGTCGTTGGCGACCTTGCCTATGTAGCCGGTTTTCACACCGAGTTTCGCTAAGCCTGCGGCGGTGTTTGCAGCTGAACCGCCCGGGGACTCCTTAAAGCCGAGAATGAAGCGTTCTTCACCTTCTCTAGCGATTTCGTTTACGCGGTAAAGGCGGTCCATGTTCAACGCGCCGAAACAGACAACATCAAAATTCATGGAGACAACTCGCATAAGTAAATTTTATATTTACCGAGCCTTCCGCCATAATTACCCGCTGAGATTCTCAACAGTCCTTTCACGCCCTTAACACCTCGTATAGCGGCTTTCATCGCCTCTTTCACTGCATCAAGCGACATGCCGTTGATCACGATTTCTGG